>WBZO01000068.1_pt1 | contig 277248 bp, 248 predicted proteins | sample 5204261 | NCBI WGS metagenome assembly WBZO01 (sample SAMN12412400, study PRJNA552823) | activated sludge metagenome | isolation source: activated sludge from anammox sidestream of wastewater treatment plant... | place: USA: North Carolina | collected 2017-09 | reverse complement strand
TTTCAATTTTACTTAATTCGGACAGCATCTATGGTAACCTGGTTTTAAAAACAACGAAAACTTGTCCAAAATGCCAATAAATTCAAGGCCTATTCTTGGACTTCTCAGCTAATTTGGACAGCAATGTAATAATATGATATATTCAAGATCAGATACTGGATGCATAAATAAAAGCAACCAATGTTGCACTCCGCAATACCGGATTTGTCAGAAAGAATTCTTTTTCAGTTTGTTACAGTCGGCGTATGTTCAAGGGAATGTACCCGCCAGGATTTTTTCAGGCTCGAATAAAGATGTCATTTGTTGCACAAGTATTTCCATGGAATACTCTTTAAAATGAAGCCTATTTGTTTGATTCCTTCAATAACAAACCGATATTAAATTTTTCATTATGTGAGGTAAAAGGCATTATGAGCCAGGGATCGCTGCTAAAACATGAAAGTGTCGCATCAGATATTGCGGGATAATCGTTGATTGCCGTAATTGAAATATTCCCTCCGGTAATTACAACGGGAACGGAGAGATGCATGTCACCGTAATAAGCGCTAATCTTCATCCTTACCGTGCCTGCAATCATTTTTGCGATCTCACCAATAGCATCTTTTACTTCCATGGTTAACTGAGTTACTTCTGTCATGAGTAAGTTTGATGCGATTTTTAACGAGAACTTTTGAGAGCAAAATAAGGCAATAACTCCATAATATTTTCCGGTAAAACTTACCATACCAATAATGTCAGTTTTAATATGGATATCATCAGTCAGAAAGGACGCTGTATGCTGTAAATCCAGCATCACCATCGTTTCAAACAAGATCTTCGTGGACTCAGCAATATCTAATGCAATATTTTCCATCATACTATCAAGTGCCATGGTACTTTAGCTCCTTTTCAGAATCTGTCCATGTTATAATAGGCATTTTCCAGTCATGCAAGATTAAGTCAACGTTATTGGATATTGCGTTCCAGCGATCTTCCCATTTGTTTTCTGTTTAAAAGAATGTTTCTGCCAGTAAATCATTTCTTTAAATATTCATTCGTATGTCTTCAGGATCATCGATTGTTTACACGGCTCTCATCCTCAATACCGTTAAAGGTAAAATGTTTACTTTCTGTTTTCGCTCTGATCCACTGATCAATCATGGATTGCTCAAATCGCCACATATTCATTATTTTAAAAGACGGAATCGCTTCCTCATTCACTAATTTGTATACCGTACGAGGACTTATTTCCAGATATTTCGCTACTTGCTTAATTGTTAGAATATTTCGATTTTTCATAAATATTTACCTCTTTGCATCCGATGTCTTTCTGTTGCAAGTATTACTTTCCATTATCGGAATAACAGAATAATTATTAATGTAAAAAATTGACTTATCATGAGGTATGTTTTGGTAAGATTGTTAATTACAACCAATCGAAGCCATGAGAATTTATATCTTTTTGAAGACAGAATTCCTGTTTTTCTTGTTTGATGACTTGACTTCTTCATTTTCAGAAAGCTCTTGTGGAAATCAACAAGAAAAGACTATGTGTCTTAATATCCTGGGCCGGAGCAATGACAGCAAACCGTTTTATTGGAAACCGGGTATATACTATGAAAGATACACGACAAACCGTGTCTGCTCAGAAGTATCACCGTGCTGATTTCAGATGGGTTTTAAGAAGATGGGTGACAGGGTATGTTATCGATGAAGTGTTGAAATATCAGGCGACGTTGTCAAAACTGAAATTTAATGGGAAGTTCAAAAAAAAATTGAAAAAAACCTAAGCCCTGTCCAAAAGGCAACTGGCATTTGGGCTGCGTGAATTAAAACGGGTTCTTGTAAGGAACGTTGTAACCTGTTATTTTGGTTTTACAGGCAAAAAGAGAATTATTTATAAACGATAATATTGCACAGCTTAAAGACGAAGGATTTTCTGATAATAAGAGAGTACCGTGGAACACCCTTAGCTTTGAGCACAGAGAACATGTGGTCAATGTGGAGGCAGAGCTTATTTCTGTAATTCTTGCTTGTCCATGTTTTAAAATTGTCGTATCTTTTCAAACAGTTTAAACAACGTTCCAACAAAACCTAATTTATGTTGGATGGTTTTTCATCTTGAATAATATCTTTAAAAGTAACTTGTATACCCTGTTTAATCTTATTTTGTGTATCTTCGACAAACCTCGCTATTCTCTGGTCGTGAAGCGTCCTGGGAATGAGCTCAAGACTCTCACCTGCGTTTCTCATTGCGTGTAAGACTTCCGTTATGAAAATTGAATCCATGTCTCTGCCGGGTACATAATAAATGCCTTTTTCTGTCGGAATTTCCAAAATCAGCGATGCCTTTAAGAGTCCGGAGATAATGTCCTGTATTAATCTGAACGGGACATTGAGAGCATCAGACAATCGCTCACTTGACCACTTTTCTCCTTTTCCATCGAAAAACTGAGCGCATATACGTTCCATAATAATGAGTCCTAAAATCTCACGAGATGCATAATTTATTTTAAGAAACTGCCCTCCGGGCCTGATGGTATTAATATTTTGAATTACATACGAAATCACTGCACCCAGAAGCACGATAGTCCAGCTTGTTTGCAGCCAGACAAGAAAAAAGGGAATGGCAGCAAAAGCTCCATAAATAACATTATACCGGGAAAGACCAATCTGACCTTTCAAAAAGAAGGCCTGGAGAATGTAAAAAACTGTTCCACCTGCAATCCCTCCAATTATGCCAGGAGCGATCTTGACCCTTGTGTTGGGAAGAAACATGTACATAGAGATAAATGCTATCCACAATACAATAATCGGCAAACCCCATCCCAGCAAATTTAAATAAAGTTTTCCAATCCATACTTTATGTAAAAAAGCAACTAATCTTTCATCGGTTAGGACTGCTGTGACGGTTGTAGAGGCAAGGAGAAGAATGGGAAGAATAATTAACATGCTGGTATAGTCGGTGAACTTCCTGAAAATTGACCGACATTTCTTGATCTTCCAGACATCATTGAAGGACATTTCTATTTGACCCAGCGTCCTGATTACAACAGAAAGAAGCACTAAAAGTCCAATCGTTCCTAAGTATCCAAAGCTTGTTCTGTCTACAAAATACATGATGTATTCTTTGAATTGTAATGCGCTCGAGCCGATATTTTGAGGAATGGAAAATTTTACATTCTCAAATCGTTCCTTCAGACCCTTGCCTGCATCTTTACGATTTAAATCGATCGAGTTAACAATGACAGAAAGTTCTATTTTGTAGTCTTCCAGGGCGTCTTTTATTTTTATATACTCTGAATATTGATCGGGTTCCTGTTTCCGGGCATTAGGTCTGTATGTTTCTGAAATATCCGAGGAGGTTGTTTTGTCGAAATTTTCAATTATCTTCAGGAGTTCTTCCCGGATGGAAGGTTTCGAAAAGTTCAGAGAATCAATTTGTTTAAAAAGGTGTTGTTTGAGATAGGTGAAAAGAGAAGCTTCTTTGCCGCCGGGAAGGCTTGTAATGTATGTGTCTATCTTGTTGTTGAGTGCCTTTTCCGCGCCAAGGCCTTTTGATACAGAAAGTATAAAAGCCAAGAGGGGAACGAGCGATATCAAAGAGATAAAAGTCAGGGCCGAGGCCTTTAGTGGACACCGGCCACCAATAAATTCGGTTGTAACAAGGTAACAGAACCGCAGGAACTTGAAAAAGAGATTTTTAAATGTAAGAGGCCTTAAATCTACAGCCCAGAGGTCTGTCTCAATGAATACTTTTGATTTATTATAAAAAGAAAAGGGACTTTTCATTATTCAGCCTGTTTTTTCATACAATCCAGTTATGCCATGTTTGAAAACATGGTTCATATCTCAATTAGCCAAAAGAGAAGAAATGAGAGATACGTGTTGACGTTACTTTGTTAAACAAATTTCTGAAACACTTGTCCTCTTGCTTTACGAGGAAACAAATGACCACGTTTACCTTTGCTAGTTACGCTCTCTTTAAAGGTTACATGAGAAATTCACGGGATGCTATGGCGAAAGCCTCCACAAAGATGATCAGAATCTCCAATGCTTCTTTTCCGGAGCAACCTGGGACTTTTATGCCTTGAAATACGATAGGCCGGAAATCTTTCAAAAGAAAAGAACTCTCGCCTTCACCAGGTTGCCATTGATGACGCCGGTTGTCCAAAACCCTTTGCAAGGAAAACCGATCTGCTGTCACCATCGGTACCTGGTACGCTGCAATTCATTTTCTCAAACACATTTATTCACGGAAGAAATTCTTCTTTTCTGAAAAAAAGTCCGACAGAAACATCTTCATGTATCATCTGAAAAAAAAGAAAATGTTATGTAAGATCCGATGTTCTGAGGCATAGTCGAAGATCGATACCCTTTTTAAAAGTCATTCTGGCACAAAACCAAATGAATTAAATTCAAGCAGTCGATCAGTTCTCAGTTTGAGTTTGTCTCAACAAGCACTCTTTCAAAGAACGGTAATTTTGCTGTTAACTACGAATCGGATCGGTATCATACGGGAGCGTATCGTGCGTCGGGCACAGGCGCTGTCAATTCATATACCATGTCCTAAGAAGCGAGATATTACCTCTTGTATCCGAGCACATACAACCTAAGAATACGTCAAACAGAAAGGGGTATTAGCGTGATATGGCTTTTATGGTATCTGCACGCGACCCCACCCGCTTTTTGGTTCCTTCATGATTTGTTGGGCCAATGATGACGTCCTGGGTCCGAGGTTCTTCTCATATACAGATCCGTTACCGGAAAGGATGAAAGTCATCACTCCGGATATCCTGAATTCCGAAGGATAGGCTACCAGCATGATGCCACCGGCTTTTACGGGGACGACTCTGAAATAATAGCCGGCAAAAAGATTTTTCTCTGGTAACGTATTTTGTCTGTTACCTTCACTAATCAGGCGTTGCGCATAGTCGCCGATTGCATGACTGTTACTGGCTTTTTTTTCACATCCAGCGGCTGCCACTTCCTGACAGACCCGGATGACGGAGATTTCATTTTCACCGATGTGTCTGGCCAGAATTTCCGCAGCGCCGGCGTCGGAGTCGAAATACCATTTACCCTGATTTTCAACCAACGGAACCGGAAATGGCCAATTTTTTGCACCAACATAAAGAACCATCGAGCCATCGCGTTCACGAACCAGACGGTGCATTTCAAGATACTTACAAGTGAATTGCTCGCGTTCTGCCTTATCTCGGACCGCGTCCCCCGAGGAAATAAATTCCTGGCTCGTTCCGAGGATAGCGTGCAGAGATGGAGTGTCGTTGATGCTGACAGCCTCATAGAGCGCCTGAGCGGCTTGATCGGCAGACGTAAACGTTTTCGGTTGCATCCGCTGAGCGAAGGTCAATGGAACACTGATTAGAACATGAATCACAAACGTAGTAATAATTAAAATGCTTATGCGCATAATTTGTCTCCCTGTGAGAAAGGTTTACCTTCGTCCGCCATGGAAACCGCCGCCATGATAGCCACCTTGACTTGAAAAACCTCGAAATGAATAGCTCCCGGTAACACCGCCGTGATTATAACCACTAAATACACCTGAGGGATTGCGATAATTATTCATGCGGTTCGTGTTCTCACGGTCATAACCACTAAATGTGCCTGCAGTATTGCGATAATTATTTATGCGATTCGTGTCCATACGATTATGGCCGCTAAATGCGCCTGCGGGATTGCGGTAACTATTCATGCGGTTTGTGTACGCACGATTAGTATAGTAATTGCGGTTGAAAAACGTTCTGCTGTTAGAAACATAGACGGAACGATTATAAATTATTGTGTGGTTGTGCCAGTTTGGAGCCCAACAATGATATCCCCAGCTATATTCGGTGAAAAAGCCGATTCCGAATCCAAAACCAAATGCCACTCCCGGAGATGTCCAATACAAACCAGGATACCAGTACCAGTCCGGCCATGCGATAACCGGAACACCGTATACAATCCATGGATCATATTGCGGAACGTAGATGACCTGAGGGTTCGCCGGGGTAATTACAATCGATTGCCCCTGTTGACTTACTGTCTGCTGTTTGTTACTTGCCAGAGTTCCGGCTGTCTGTGCGCGCTGACGCATTACCTGAACGGCATTCATGAGATCCTGTTGATGGTTAATATAGGCATCACCGAGAGATGATGTCCAGGAAAGATTCTTATCCATGTTCGCAAGCACCGATGGAAACTCTGTCAATGCCTTGACACTCGGATCCCATGGTTGCTGATCAACCGCTTGCGCCAAATGCTCCCCTTTGAGCTCACGATGTTCCTGCAACCAGCGATCAGCTTGAACCACCTGTTCAGGGTAAGTGGCAGCCGCGAGTATTTGGGCTACCAACGCATCCGTGTACAAAGCGATCGGCGCTACTAATTGCTGCAGTTGTTCCGGAGAAGGTTGAGCCGACGAAGCTGCGGTGGTGTTGGTTTGAAGCTCTGCGAAGGCCGGTTGCAAGCCATACATCATAAAAATGAGGCAACATGACAGAAGGACAGAAACAGTTTGCTTCAACCGATTCATAACAATTCTCCTTTTAAATAAGGATGATGACTGGCTTGAAAGTATCGCGAAGAGATAATAAGAAATAGCTTTTTCGTGTACATGAATGATAAATCACGAAGGAAGGAGATGTCAAGTTTTTTAAGAACCTTTATCTTTTTTGGTGCAACCTTGTGAGGTCTGTATTTTAAACATTTGAAAAATCATAAATACTTTATCAATGTTACAAGATAATGGCGGGAGTGTGTGGGAATCGAACCCACCTATCCTACTAAAAGTGGGACAGACCGGATTTGAAGTCCGTCGCCGACACCAGCCGACATGCACTCCCCACCAGGGTTTATCCTATGTGCTAAGTAACGGTAATTGAAAGAACAATTTTCAAATGGAAGTTTGAATATCTGCTGTCTCAAAGGATGTGATAATGTCTTTGGGTGTTAGCACTCCGCCTGAAAAAAGGGCTTTAAAGGCCTCTTCTACCGTAAGGTTGGTATCAACAACCGCCTCTTCATTCGTAAATATTAAAAACCCTGTTGTTGGGTTTGGTGTGGTTGGTATAAACACACTAATAAGTCTTTTTTCGTTGTTATACTGCGTAGCACCGGTAACAAAACCGATGGATTTTGTCCCTTCTCTTGGAAAATCTATAATAACGACTCTCTTAAATGCTTGCCTGCCGGGTAAGGTAACTGCATGTATGATTTGTTTTACGGATGAATAGATATTTTTAATAACAGGGGTCTTTGTTAAAAGATTTTCAAAATAATCAATGATAGCCTTGCCTACAAAGTTCGCTGCAAAGATACCAATAAAATATAATGCAACAAAGGTGAGAATAAGTCCGAAAAAAGTAATAATAAATTCATCAAGTGTCGTTCTTGGCGCAGCTACACCATGAAATTGTAACATTCTTTTTATGATAGGGGCAAGCGTACCACCAATAAAACTAAAGAGGAATTTTACAACGAAAAATGTTACATACACTGGCAGAATTAATAATAAGCCAGTTAGTATTCGTTTTCTAACATCTTTTTTAAATTGCACGAATACGCCGTTTTTTTCTTTTTTCATAATTTACCACTTTTTAAAGATGGTTTGATTTCCATATAAAGGCCATAATGCCAGCCAGGACAAAATTAAAGTCAATAATAGTTTCTGATAACAGCCCTTCTGATACAATCCGTTTCTGAAATAGATATTGGTAACCACAGGCATAGGCAATACAGGGGAGTAAATAATATCCCAGGGTAGTTACCCATCCAAGCCATGAACTTACTATCATTAAAACTGCAACGAGCGCCGTAATAATTACAAGAATTGTTTTTGTATTTTCCTTTCCAATCGCAATAGGAATGGTTTCCTTTCCTAAAATACGATCGCCCTGAATGTCTCGTATATCAAGGACTACTGCCCTGATAAATGCAAGACTAAATGCAAAGATCATGGCGATCAGAAGCGATGGCATAAAATTTTTTTGTACTCCAAGAAAAGGTATTAATGCTGTACTAACTGCCCATGCAATGCCGTAAAAAATTTCTTTTGAACCAGGAATCTCTTCAAGGCTTCTGTAGCGGATAAATTTAGACATACTTTTTGGTATTATGTCTAATCGGTAAAAAAAACCAAAAAGGCTCGCAAGAAAGATACAGAAAAATATGGATTTACTGAGTGCGAATCCAAGAACAAAAGACGCCACTGCCCCAATGATACCAAGGCAAACAAAGAGGGTTTGTTTTCTCTCGTAGAATTTCGCGCTTGTTGGTTCATTAAGCGCTACGGCCTCTTTATTGAAGAAACGATTCAGGACTTGCATAGAAAAAATAAATAGTGCTGCTATGAAACAAAAACTGAACCGGGGTTGAATCCCGAGTAATACAGCGCTTGCATAACTTAAACTTGCCGCTCCTAAACCTGCATATGTACAGCTTCTGATAAAAAAGCTCGCAATGCTTTTTATACCAAATAAAAGCTGTCGGTATCTGCTCAACTTGAAGGAATGCACTTTTTCAACGACTCTTTTGATCATCCAGTTCGGCGTAGAAGCACCTGCAGTTACACCGACGGTATCATAATTTTTCAGCTTTTCAAGGTCCAATTCTGCATCTGTTTCGACATGGAAGGTAGGCGTTCCCTGAGACTCGCAGATCTTAACGAGCCTTGTGGTATTGGCGCTTCCTCTTCCACCAACGACAATCATCGCGTCGACCGATTTGCTCAAGCTGATGATTTCATCCTGGCGTTTGTACGTGGAACTGCAAATGGTTTCAAAGGATTCACAGCTTGCGTAGCGTTTCTTCAGCCTCTCTATCGCTTCCTTAAACATGCGCCTGTCCTGGGTTGTTTGCGCTACGATACATACCTTGTCCATAGGAGGCAGAGATTCAATTTCTTCGAGTTCCTGAATAACGTATCCCTTGCCTTCCGCATATCCTAACAAGCCGATAACTTCGGCATGACCTTTATCACCCACGATCACTGTTGAATATCCCTTTGCGGCATATTTTTTAATGATGGATTGAACTCTCATAACGTGAGGACATGTGGCATCACAGACCTTTGCCCCCCTGCTTTCAATTTCCTTTCTTCGGTCAGGGGTTACGCCGTGTGCCCGTATAACGACGGTGGTTTTTGAAAGATCCGTTTGCCCGTCAACAACATGAATCCCTCTCTTTTCCAGATATTCAAGCACTTGCGGATTGTGAATCAGCGGGCCATCGGTATAAACTTTACCATCACCATTCTTTTCGTTTGCAGCGTCCAAAAGAATATCCATCGCCCTTCGGACACCCATGCAAAATCCTGCGGTTTTAGCAACTTTTACTTTCAAAATGTTACCTCAGATAATTTACCATGAAAATCATGAAAAAAACGGAATCTCTTTTCCTGAAAAAACCTTATCTCCGTTATAAGACAATCTCGCTGCTGTGAGAACGAAACTAACGAAGACTTGCTTTGATATCATAAGATGTGCATCTCCAATAAGTTCTTTCAAAAGATGGATAAACTGCGTTAAATGCGGGCATTTTATCAGTTATCATGAAAGATGTCAATGTTTTAATGCCGGGAAATAGTGAGACAACAGGGTTTTTCCTTGCTATATAATTATCTGTTCTTTTATAATGCTACATTAAAAAAATGCCTATCGAAAAACTGACTTTTCGTAAAGGATCTTTTTCCTTTGGTACCAGCGGAGAGTTTGTTTTATGTAAGTCCTTCCGTATAGTGTTGCCGGCAAAGTCTTTCTTTTTGCAAATTATTTACACTCCTCTTGGCAGAGGGAATTTGGTTGCTGCTTTATTACACAATGTTATTTAAACGTTATGCATAGAACAAAGATACTAGTTGCAATACCTGTATTCAATGAATTTGCGATATTTCAAATTGTCCAACAGGTCAAAAATTTTGCTCTCGATGTGTTGGTGATTGACGATGGATCTACCCACAATCTTCGCATGGAATTAGCAAAGATCAAAAACATTCGTATGATTGTGCATCCTAGAAATCTGGGGTATGGCAAGGCAATCATCGACGCGTTCCAATACGCAATCAGGAATAACTATGATTATTTAATAACTATTGATGGGGACGGGCAGCATGAACCAGAAGAGATACAGCTTTTTTTACAAGAAATCCCATTCTTTTCTTATGATATTTTATCGGGTTCACGATATCTTTTCCCCAGGGATATACACGAAGAGGTACCCAGGGAGCGATATATTATCAATAAAAAAATTACTAATATCTTAAACCGTATAACGTGCTTTCATTTAACCGATTCTTTTTGTGGTTTTAAAGCATATAAGGTTGAAAAATTAAAGTTGTTACATTTGACAGAATATGGTTACGGAATGCCATTGCAGCTATGGATGCAGGCGTGGAAGGAGAGGTTGCGTATAAAGGAAATACCTGTTAAACTTATTTATAAAGATCTGACAAAACGGTTTCATGGTATTTTGGGAAATCCGGATATAAGACTGGAATATTACAAAAATATTCTTCGGAAAGAACTCTCAGACATCAGGCATCATAAGTCGACAGGAAGCAAAGTTCTAAAAGTGACGAAATATTAATGCCTTTCTGAAGCAAAGTTTCAAAATGACAGAAAATAAGAACTCATCTCCTCATGCCCTTTATATACATATCCCCTTTTGCGCTAGAAAGTGTAATTACTGCGATTTCCATTCGGTGGTATCGGAAACAAAGACAATTAACCGTTATCTTCATGCCCTTGAAAAAGAATTACAGGTGTTCCGGGGACAATATCTCATTAAAACGATTTACATAGGTGGAGGGACTCCCAGTGTATTAAACGAATCCCAGTTAGAAAAATTACTTTCCGGTATAGTGCGCTACATACCAGCCTCGGAAATCCAGGAGTATACCGTTGAAATCAATCCCGGTACCGTGACAAAAGATAAAGTTGAAGTGTTAAAAGAATATTTTGTGAACCGTATCAGTTTAGGAGTTCAGTCATTTCAAGACCGTCAGTTAAAACTTCTTGGTCGTATTCATTCGGGTGAAGATGCAAAAAATGCCTTCGCATTATTGAGAATGCAAGGCTTTCAGAATATTAATGTTGACCTAATCTTTGGCTGTCCGGAACAGACGTTTGATGATTGGGAAAAAGATTTAAAGGTTGCCAGGGAGTTAAATCCCGAACATCTGTCAGCATATGCCCTGACGTATGAAGACGAAACGCCGCTTGCGAATGATTTAAAGAATAAGATTGTTCACAGAGTAGAAGAATTTGTTGAATTGGAAATGTATAAAATGGCCATCAGTTATCTAACGAGAAACCGGTATAATCATTACGAAATTTCAAATTTCGCAAAAGATGGATACGAATGTTGCCATAACCGCGTTTATTGGGAAAACAGGGGGTATATCGGGATTGGAGCCGGTGCACATTCCTTTCTCCGTGGCGTGCGAAGTGCCAATGAAAAAGATATATTGAAATACATTCATGGAATACAGGAAAGTACAGATATAAAATCTTTTGGTGAGTGTCTGCCGCAAAACCTGTACGCAGCTGAAACTATTATCATGTCACTGAGGTTGCGTCAGGGTATTTTAAATGCTGATTTTTACGAACGGTTCGGTTATGCGATAGAAGATAAATTTGGCGTTCAGATAAACCGGTTGCAAGAGCATGGACTGGTTACGTATGAGGGTGATAGGCTAAAACTCACTGAAAAAGGCTTATTTGTTGCCGATACGGTAATGACAGAATTTTTATAAGCGATTATACATTGAATTTATTAAGGAGTTATTAAAGTGGTAAGCGCTACAGAAATTAAAAGGGGTACGGTAATTAAAATGGATGGGGAACTGTATCTGGTAGTTGATTATCAGCACGTTACCCCGGGCAACTGGAGAGGGATGGTGCAAGCAAAACTAAAGAGCCTGAAACAGGGCAGCGTGGTTCAAAAACGGTTCCGGTCTACCGATAAAGTTGAGGATGTATTTCTGGATCATCGGGTAATGGAGTATCTGTATAAGGATGGAGATAATTATTGCTTCATGGATACGGAAAATTATGAGCAAATATTGCTGCCGAAAGAAGCGGTTGAAGATGCTATACCGTATATGACCTTAAATAGTCAGGCGAAAATCGCTTTCTATGATGGCAAGGCGATTTCTATAGAATTACCAACGTCGGTTATTTTAAAAATTATTGAAACAGATCCGGGTATGAAAGGAGATACCGTTGTAAATGTCTACAAACCAGCGAAAATGGAGACGGGGCTTGTGGTAAAGGTTCCCTTATTTATCAATAACGGTGAAAGAATTAAGGTAGACACAAGAACGGGTGAATTTCTCGGGAGAGAGTGATTTTGGTGGATCAGTGGACAGTGAGCAACAGGTAGTTAACAGATGGTGATACATCAGCATTTTCAACAACCAAGCATTTTACTTACGATCACGTAATACTACACAATTATGCAAAAGAGATAGACATGCGTATTGAGGAATCCATCAAAATCTATGGTGCAAAGATAGACGAATTATTGAAAGAACTCATCCCGCCGCATCGTAATGATTATTTAAGTGCACCTATATGGCACCACATGCGAACAGGGGGGAAACGAGTGAGGCCTGCACTCTGTCTGATTACCTGTGAAGCACTGGGTGGCAATCCTCATGAGGCAATACATTTTGCCCTGGCCATTGAGGCTATGCATAATATGTTTCTCATCCATGATGACATAGAGGATGGAGACACCGTACGTCGCGATCAGCCCACCGTATGGGTACAGTATGGGATTGCCAATGCGATTAATGCAGGTGATTACCTTCTTGCTTGCGCTTATAAAACCACCCTGGCAAGTCCGATATCATTAGAAAAAAAATTAGCCTTATTGCAGGTCCTTACATCGACCTATGAAAAAACCGTGGAAGGACAGGCGCTGGATATTAACGCACGCGCAGCGGAAGATTTTTCGGTAGAAAAATATATGAAAATGGTAGAGCTCAAGACCGGCTATTATCTTGCATGCGGAATGGTTGGCGGGGCTATTGTATCAGGTGTTTCTGACCAGGTGGTGGACAAGATATGGACACTTGGAAAAACTATGGGACCGGCATTTCAGATCCGTGACGATCTCATTGATCTTACTCATGGAAAAGGACGAGGGGGAGTAATTGGCTCTGATGTTAAGGAAGGCAAGGCAAGTTTCTTATACTCGTATGCATTACAGATTGCTAGTGCGGATGATAAAAAACAGCTACGGATTATTATGTTAAAGCCCAGGGATGAAACAACAGATAACGATATTCAAAAAGTGCTGGATATATATCGTAAGTATGGAGCGATACAACATGCTCAGGATTATGCAGAGAATTTAGTAAGACAAGCGTATAAGACGATTGATGAGATTCCAACCGGAAACAAAACGATATTTAAAGAGATAGCGTCTTTCATGGCACAGCGGATATCTTAAAAGCTCAATTTTGAATACATGCATTTCCGAAAGTGTGAGACAGTCGTCGTGTCTTCCAACGATAATTTTGACATTTTTGATGAAAATATGAATAAAACCAAGATCTCTCTGTCAGGGTTTTAAGCCCTGACAGAGTTAACTCACGACCTGTTTCAGGAAATGTTGAGACAGGCGGGCATTGACAAGAATGAATTTAAAGAGATTTTATCCGGAGAGTAAATGAAGATGGGAATGACGGGAAAGAATTTACCATTATTTGCGATTGCCAGTATTGTTGTACTTTTATCCGCTTGTGGATGCAGTAAAAAAGAGACCTCGGAAAATGTTGAAATCACCAGGAGTGATGCGGTAAGTGAAGGAGTATCTGATGCCCTGCAAACCAGGAAAGAAGTTGTACTACCAGAGAAAATGACGGCGACGGAGTATTATAATTACGGATTGGAAAGTATTAAAAAAAGTGGTTTCGATGAGGCAATTGCTGCATGGGAGAAGGCACTCGCGCTCGATCCAACCATGATAAACGCCTATGAGAAGCTTGGTAAGGCTTACTATACTCAGGGGAGGCTTGACAAGGCGGGTGAGATTTACCGGAAGGAATTGGGGTTTAAGCCGGATGATCCTATGATCTATTATAGTTTGGGTGTTGTCTATCGTATGAATGAACAATTTGAGGATGCTGTTAAGATGCAGAAAAAAGCCTTGTCGCTTAATCCCAACCTTGCTATTGCTTATAACGAGCTTGGGCTAACGTATTGTAAACAGAAAAAATTAGATGATGCTATTGTCGCCCATAAAACAGCGTTAGAACTTGATCCGAAACTGGGAACCGCGCATAATTATCTTGGTGTTGTGTATCTGCTGAAAGGAATGAGCGCCGAGGCAGAAGAAGAATTTAATCAGTTCAAAAAATATGAGGCAAACAAGAATATGTACCCACCGCACGGAGCGGCATCTTCTCATTAGAAGTTTCAAGGATAACCCGTCCGAAAGACCTGCTTTTTTAACAAAGGTATAAAAAACTGTTAATGCATTTACGTAGGATAAATTATTTATAAATATTTGGAGTTACTGATTCAGTGTTGTTTGGTGAAGGGAGGATGTGTGATATCGTTTCACCTTGAGAATACCGAGCATGACGTATTTGCAGCGATTGAAAAGAGGCGTAATGGTATAACGACAAGTACTGTCTAATTCCGATGGATAATCATGGGAACAATTTTGAGGTATAATGTGCTTGAAAAACTACTTTACGCTGCTGAGCGTGTTTTAGCAAAATCTGCTATACAATATGGCATAAAATCCATTAATTCATGCTTGTCACAAAACCCAAAATAGGATTTTGGGTAAAAAAAGAGCTTGCAAACGCATCTACTATTTACCATTCTTTTCTTACACTGAATGCGAAAAGAACGTTGTCATTCTGAGCGCATTCGCATTGCTCAGGGTAAACTCCGCAAAGCAATACAGGCGCTGGAAACTGCTTCGGGTTGTTGCTATTGCAAGGATACTTGCATCTATTTTTATTGTTGTGTTTACTCTAGTTTAAAATAAGGCAAAAAGGTTGGTTTCAGCCATTATTCAGAATTGTAATGTATAGTTGCAAAGTTAATAACTCCATAATCTATAAGTATATATGAAAAAAACAAAATTGGAACGAATATTGCTTTGTATCTTTTTCGGAATATTATAAGTTTAATTCCGTTTATTAAATGGATTGACATCCACAGGGATGTAATTATTCAACGTGTTTTATTAATATCTGCCATACACAACAAAAACCTATTAATATAAATGATTTTTAATATACCATACAGTCATACATGTGATTATATTATGCCAAGTAAACACGAGAATTATTTTGTATTTTATTATTCTGTATTTATTGCTATATAACAATGCAACTTATAAATAATATTTGTGGTTTTGACAATTTTTTGTAATATATCATTTTATGATAAACGCAAATATTATTTTAAATAGTTATTCTGCGTTGCTTTTTTATGTGCTTCATTAAGAGCATAGATGCATCGGTGAAAAAACAAGTTTTAAAGACGAGGCCTTTTCTGTTCTTTTTACCGACTAATTTGACAGGAAATTACCTGTTTTAATTTATAGATTTATTTCATAATAAAAATTAAAAATGCCCAAGCTATTAATAAAAAGAATGTGCCTATTTGCAGGTTTGGTTGTTTCGTTGCTCCATGCAGGGTGTAAAACTAAACACGTAGAACATGAAGAGGAAGTTCAATTTCAGATTACCAGTCCGTTGAAAAAAGATACTTCCGTTACCAGAGACTACGTATGTCAAGTTCATGCAATACAGCATATTGAACTGAGAGCGCTTGAAAGAGGCTATTTAAAGAAGATTTATGTGGATGAGGGGCAGTCAGTGAAGAAGGGACAGCTTATGTTTCAGATATTGCCTATCATATACCATGCCGAACTGGATAAGGCAAAGGCTGAAGCAAAATTAGCGGAAATTGAATATTTAACTACGAAATCGCTTGCCGACAACAATGTGGTATCTCCCAATGAATTGGCGATGGTTAAGGCCAAATTCGACAAAGCAAAGGCTGAACGGGAGCTGGCACGGGCGCACGTAATGTTTACGGAAATTCGAGCTCCTTTTGATGGTTTGATGAACCGGTTCCGTGTACGGCTTGGAAGCCTTTTAGAAGAAGGAGACCTGCTCACTACCTTATCGGATAACAGTGAAATGTGGGTGTATTTTAATGTACCGGAAGCGGAATATTTGGATTACAAGGCAAACAAAAAAAACGATAGTCAGTTACAAGTAAAGTTACTCATGGCTAATAATCAGCTTTTTAAATACCCCGGAGTCATTTCTACGATTGAAGCCGATTTTAACAACGAAACAGGTAATATTGCTTTCAGGGCAACTTTTCCCAATCCGGAAAGGCTGTTAAGGCATGGAGAAACAGGTGATATCTTAATGGAAAAACAGCTTAAAAATGCGCTTTTAATCCCGCAGAAAGCCACTTTTGAGATATTAGACAGGAAGTATGTCTTTGTAATAGATGAAAACAATGTGGTAAGATCGAGACAAATTACCATAGCCGAGGAGTTGCCACATCTTTATGTGATAAAAGATGGTCTGACCGAGAACGACAAGATACTTTTAGAGGGTTTGCGTAAGGTAAGAGACAAGGATAAAATAGCCTGTAAATATCGGGATCCGAATTTGGTAATGACACAATTGGAATTATATGCAGAATAACTTTAGTATTAAAAGAAAGAAAAAAGACAGGAAGTATGTTTAGTAAAATTCTTCATAGACCCGTCTTCGCTATTGTCATATCGGTTGTCATTGTTTTCATGGGTTTGTTAGGCATGACACAGTTGCCTAAATCACAGTTTCCTGAAATCGCTCCCACAACGGTAAATATTTTTATCGCTTATCCGGGCGCCAGCGCGGATGTATTAGTTCAATCCACTCTTATCCCATTGGAAACAGCTATAAATGGCGTTCAGGACATGAGATATATGGCAACTGATGCCACCAGTGCCGGAGAGGCTACCATTAGGATAATATTTGAACCGGGCACTGATCCTAATCAGGCAGTTATCCGGGTAAAAACAAGGGTGGATCAGGTCATGCCCAATCTTCCATTATTGGTGCAGCGGGAAGGGGTTATTATCACGCCGATACAACCCAGCATGCTAATGTATGTGAACCTATATAGCAGCGATAAAAATACCGATGAAAAATTTCTTTACAATTATGCCTATACCAAAATTCTACGGGAAATACAACGAATTAATGGTGTGGCAATGGCAAGAATACTGGGAAGCCGGAAATATGCCATGCGCATCTGGCTGAAACCTGATCGGATGAGGGCATACAACATTTCAGCAGAAGAAGTGATGGAAGCGCTGGCAGACCAAAGTATTATAGGCAGACCGGGAAGATTGGGACAGAGTTCGGGAATTCAGGCACAATCGCTGGAATATGTGCTGACATATCAAGGAAGATATAATAAGCCGGAACAGTATGATAATGTTATCATCCGCGCCAATGAAGAGGGAGAAATACTCCGACTGAAAGATATCGCCAGGGTAGAGTTGGGAAGCGAATTTTTTGATATCTATTGTAACCTTAACGGGCAACCTTCGGCATCTATTGTCTTAAACCAGACATTAGGCAGTAATGCCACGGATGTAATTAAACGTATAAAGGCTAAACTGGAAGAATTAAAGGTCGATTTCCCTCTAGGGATGGACTATAACATCAATTATGATGTGTCGAAGTTTTTAGGTGCCTCCATTGAACAGGTGATTCATACGTTACGGGACGCATTTATTTTGGTGGCGATAGTTGTATTTGTCTTTCTTGGCGATTGGCGTTCCACGCTGATTCCAACGCTGGCCGTTCCGGTATCTTTGACCGGAGCTTTCTTTTTCATGCAGCTTTTCGGCTTTTCCATCAACCTGGTTACCTTATTTGCCCTTGTGCTGGCAATTGGTATTGTAGTTGACGATGCCATTGTTGTCGTAGAGGCCGTACACGCTAAGATGGAAGAAAAAAATCTGTCGCCATACGATGCTACCAAACAAGTGATGGGTGAGATTAGCGGCGCCATTATAGCCATTACGCTGGTGATGACTTCGGTTTTTATTCCTGTTACTTTTATGCCGGGTCCGGTAGGTGTATTTTACCGGCAGTTCTCTGTCACAATGGCATCTTCCATTGTTCTTTCGAGCATAGTGGCGCTTACGCTTACGCCGGTATTGTGCGCTATTATATTAAAGAATACGCATGGTAAACCGACGAGAAAATCGCCAATCAAGTGGTTGCTTGGCTATTTTAACAGGGGATTTGAACAGCTAACAGGAAAATATGTAGGGCTGCTAAACCTAATCGTAAACAGGAGATTGATTACCTTTGGAATATTGCTGGCATTTTGCGTAGGATTGTATATTGAGAATAAAGGCGTTCCGACCGGATTCGTTCCTAGTGAAGATCAGGGGACAATCTATGCCATTATACAAACCCCTCCGGGCTCAACTCTGGAAAGAACTAATCAGGTATCCCAGGAATTACAAAAAATTTGCGAAGAGGTTGATGGCGTAGAATCGGTTACTTCACTAGCCGGCTATGAGATCATGACAGAAGGACGCGGTTCCAATGCGGGGACTTGTTTGATCAACCTGAAGGATTGGTCAGAGCGTAAACAAACGGTTCGTGAGATCGTAAAGGAATTGGAAGAAAAGTCGAAAGATATCGGAGCCATCGTAGAGTTTTTTGAACCGCCCGCTGTGCCTGGATTTGGTACTTCAGAAGGTTTTTCCTTACGATTGCTTGATAAAACAGAAACTACGGACTACCATGAATTTGACAAAATAAATGGCGAATTTATGGATGCCTTGCGCGAACGAAAAGAATTGTCTGGTTTATTTACTTTTTATGCTGCCAATTATCCTCAGTATGAATTAATAATAAATAACAAAGTTGCTATGCAAAAAGGAGTGTCTATCAGAAAGGCGATGGAAAATCTCGACATTTTGATAGGCAGTACCTATGAACAGGGATTTATTCGATTTGGCTTTTTTTTCAAGGTTTACACACAGGGAGTTCCGGAATGCCGAAGGTATCCTTCGGATATTTCGGGTTTGTATGTAAAAAATGATCGTGGTGAGATGGTACCTTATTCGGCATTTATGAAAATCAGAAAAACACAAGGCCCTAATGAAATTACCCGATACAATCTATACAATTCGTCATCCATTAGAGGTATGCCATCATCTGGCTACACCACAGGTGAAGCCATAAAAGCGATTCGTGAGGTAGCCAGGAAAACTTTGCCCACGGGGTATGACATCGCCTGGGAAGGACTCTCATTTGATGAGGCTGGGCGTGGAAATCAAGCGCTTTACATCTTCTCAATTGTACTCTTTTTTATCTATTTGGTGCTTGCAGCGCAGTATGAGAGCTTCGTCCTGCCTTTGGCAGTAATTTTTTCTCTGCCGATAGGGGCATTTGGTTCATTTTTATTGCTTAAGCTCATGGGGTTAGCCAACGATGTTTATGCCCAGATAGGAATGATTATGTTAGTTGGCTTGCTAGGCAAGAACGCAGTGCTGATTGTGGAATTTGCCGTCCAGAGGCATCGACAGGGATTGGCCATACTTGAGGCAGCTATAGAAGGAGCCAAGGCGCGTCTTCGTCCCATTCTAATGACCTCCTTTGCTTTTTGTGCTGGTTTGATACCCCTGGTTGTTGCTACTGGTCCTGGCGCTATTGGTAATCGTACCATAGGATCAGCATCTCTTGGCGGCATGTTTATTGGTACCGTCTTTGGGGTAATTGTTATACCCGGGTTATATTACACATTCGCCAAACTGATTGAGGGCCGTCGACTCATAAAGGATGAATACGACGAACCTATATCTGAAGCATATGTACATTCAAAAGAACATTTTACGTTTTGTTCTCAAGGATGTGCACGTTCAAAAGAACACTTCACGTTTTGTTGCCAAGGCATATCCCCCACAAAACACAAATCAGAAAAATAGGGGCACTCGAAAAGGCGCTGAAAAATGAGTTTAGAAACTCGAGGAAAGCCAATAAATTAATTCATGAGAAAAAGGTAATCGAAGAAATAAAATACCATGAAAAGAAATTACGTATTGATTTGGATAGGGATAGTCTGTGCTTCGTTCGTGTTCAATGGTTGTACGCCTGTGTTGATGCAGAAAACAGAAAATAAAAACGTTCCGGAAAAGTATAATAATGTACAGGATCCAACTAATACATCAGAAGTCAGTTGGGCGAAGTTTTTCACCGATACCCGTCTTATAGAATTGATTGATGTTGCACTGCAAAATAATCAGGAACTGAATATCACGTTGCAGGAAATTATCATTGCCGGGAATGAAGTACAGGCAAAAAAAGGAGAATATCTGCCTTTTGTGAATCTCAAGATGGGTGCTGGGGCTGAGAAGGTAGGCGAATATACCAGACTTGGGGCTGTTGAAAAAAATCTCGATATAAAATCCGATAAAGAATTCCCTGAGCCACTGCCGGATTACCTGATCTCTGCCAACGTTTCCTGGGAAGTGGATATATGGAAAAAGCTGCGGAACGCCAAAAAAGCAGCGGCATTGAGATATTTGTCCACAATTGAGGGGAAAAATTTTGTGGTAACTAAGCTGATTGCTGAAATAGCCAGTTCTTATTACGAACTGATGGCGCTTGATAACATGCTGACAACAATAAAAAAGTATATTGAAATTCAAAAAAACGCCTTGGAAGTTGTAAAACTACAGAAACAAGCGGCAAAAGCCACCGAACTAGCAGTGCGTAAGTTTGAAGCAGAGGTGCTGAAAAATCAAAGTTATCAATACAATATTGAACAAAAGATCATAGAAACAGAGAACAGGATAAACTTCCTGGCAGGAAGATTCCCACAGTCTATTCAACGAAACTCTCAGGGCTATAACGATTTGACTCCTGGCACGCTCTATGCCGGTATTCCATCCCAATTGTTGTCCAATCGTCCCGACATTAAACAAGCCGAACTAGAGCTGGAAGCCTCAAAATTGGATGTGAAGGTGGCGAGGGCCAAGTTTTATCCATCATTAGACATTGTTGCTGGCATAGGTTATGAGGCATTCAATCCGAAGTTTTTATTAAATACTCCAGAATCCATGTTGTATAATCTAGCCGGAGAATTAACGATGCCTCTCATCAATAGAAGGGCAATAAAGGCAGCCTACTACAATGCAAATGCAAAACAGATACAAGCGGTTTACAATTACGAACGAACGGTACTGAATGCTTATATTGAGGTTGTCAATAAGGTATCAAAAATCAGTAATTTAGGAAAAAACTACGACAGGAAAGAGAAGCAGGTTCAGGCACTTACCCAGTCGATTGTTCTTGCAGATAAATTATTCAAATCAGCCAGGGCTGATTATCTGGAGGTGTTAATGACCCAACGAGATGCATTGGAAGCGAAAATGGAATTGATCGAGACGAAAGCACAGCAAATGTACGCAATGGTTAATGTTTACCAGGCGTTGGGTGGGGGATGGAAGTAAATTATGTGAAATGCAATTGCAATGTATAATAAATTTTTTGAATAGACTAAAAAACCATAGTGTCGTCATGTTTGCACGATTTCGGGAGAATATAAAAAAATATGATGGTTGAGGAATCTTGAGTATGTTTGGTTTTAAGCATCGAAGGCGCGATTCTTTACGTGTTATTCCACTGCCCATGGCATGGCTAAAAATCGTTGAACGTAATATTCCTTACTATCGTTGTTTACCAATAGCTGATCAACAGGAACTTCAGGGACATATCCAGGTCTTTCTCGACGAGAAACGTTTCGAGGGCTGTGGTGGCTTACAAATAAATGATGAGATAAAAGTAACTATCGCCGCGCAAGCATGTTTGCTTCTACTCCATCGGGATACGGACTACTATCCGGCAATGGTAACGATTTTAGTTTATCCAAGCACATATATAGCGCACATGTCTGAGTCTGTGGGTGGAATTGTGCGTGAGGGCGATTCGGTCAGGCTTGGTGAATCATGGCAACATGGAGTGGTTATCCTGTCATGGGACGATGTACTTCGTGGCGCAGCCGACATTCATGACGGTCACAATGTTGTTTTGCATGAGTTTGCACATCAGCTAGACCAGGAGGGTGGGGCTGCTCATGGATCACCCATTTTACCCCGACGCTCAATGTATGTGGCATGGGCGCGTGTTCTTGGCGCGGAATACGTACGTTTACAACAAGATGCCGAACATGGACGGAAGACTGTGTTGGATAAGTATGGCGCCACAAATCCTGCAGAATTTTTTGCGGTGGCAACAGAATGTTTCTTCGAGAAGGCTGTGCAACTCAAAAGAAAACACCCGGAGCTTTATGAAGAATTGAAACTCTATTATCTGCAGGATCCGGCACAACTTTCCCGTTGATTGTTCTGTGAAAAAATGTTTGTAAAAAAATGTTTTTAAGTCATCAGGCGAACCTTGCCTACCCTACGACAAATCGATACTTCCCCCCCAAATTTAAAAAGAAATATCTTCCTCGCTATCCGGCAAAAAATACACCATACATGCCCATAGCTATTTTAATATAAAATCTTAACGTTTTAAGAAAAAGAATGAAACTTTGACAATTCATCTGATGAGAAAAATATTTGAAAGTCAGGGTTCTTATGGTACGATGATGGCTATGAAGGGTGTTATAATTGCAATTCACGGCGATGTTGTTGAGATTGAATTCAGCGGAGGACTTCCCAATATCAATGATTCCCTTGTTGTAAGGAAATCGGATGAGACAAATATCATTCTTGAAGTTCATGATCACATAAGCAGCACCGTTGTAAAGGCTATTGCGCTTGGATATACACAGGGCCTGAAAAGAGGTATGTCCGTTGTTTCTTCAGGCAGTTCGCTCAAAATTCCGGTAGATAAGAGCTGCCTGGGGAGGGCTTTTAATATCTTTGGAGAACCGATAGATGGAAAGCCCCCCCTGGAAAATGGTAAAGCGCTGCCAATTCATAAAATGCCTCCGGCTTTGACGGAACAGATACCTGCTTCTGGCATCCTTGAGACCGGCATAAAGATCATAGACCTTTTGTCTCCATTTCCCAGAGGCGGTAAAATAGGCCTTTTTGGAGGCGCCGGAGTTGGAAAGACGGTTTTGCTTATGGAATTCATCTACAAAATAGCAAAAGTTTACTCCGGAATATCCATATTCTGCGGTATTGGAGAAAGAGTAAGGGAAGGGCATGAACTCTGGAGAGAGATGGAAAGACAGGATATTATCGGTAACGCAATGTTAGTGTTTGGAGAGATGTGTGAATCCCCGGGAATAAGATTCCGGGTACCTTTAACGGCAATTACCTTAGCAGAATTTTTTCGGGATGAAATAGGAAAAGACATCCTTTTTTTGATGGACAATATCTACCGGTTTGTTCAAGCAGGAAACGAGGTCTCGGTACTTTTAGGGAGACTCTCTTCCCGGGTGGGTTACCAGCCGACACTCCTTTCAGAACTCGCAGAGGTAGAGGAAAGAATTGTATCAACACCGAGGGGTTCTATTACCTCCATACAGGCGATCTATGTGCCTGCCGATGATATAACAGACCCGGCCGTTGCAAACGTCTTTCCTCATCTCGACACAACGGTAGTTCTTTCGCGGGATATTGCAGCAAAAGGGCTTTACCCGGCAATTGACCCACTACTTTCGACTTCAAAATTTCTCAGTCCGGAAGGCGTGGGAGTAAGGCACTATGGAATCTCACGAAACGTAAAAGAGCATCTCTCCCGGTATAAAGAACTCCTCGATATTATTGCCATGCTGGGCATAGAAGAGCTCTCTCCCGATGACAGGCTTATCGTGAAGAGAGCGAGAAAACTCGAGATGTTCCTCACACAACCTTTTTTCCTTACAAAGGAATTTACCGGAAGAGAGGGGAAGCATGTTCCTCTCGCCAAAACCCTCGACGGTTGTGAGATGATACTGTCGGGGAAAATGGATGACATGTCGGAGAATGCCTTTTTTATGATCGGTGATGTCGGGGAGATACGGTGAATAATTCAGCCTTTAAACTAAGCATCGTAACACCTGCAAAGATCATGGAAAAAGACATAACTTACATCAGATTGAAGGATAGTACAGGATTTTTCGGTATTTTAAAAGACCATACAAATTTCTTAACGGTTTTAGTTCCTTCTCTTTGTTATTACACATCAGCAGAGGGCAAAGAATATTTTCTTGCAGTTGATGAAGGAATATTAAGCGTAAGGGCTGGATCCGTAACGATCACATCAAAGGAAGTCTTTGAAAGCGAGGATGCTGAGAAACTTGCGGAAATTATCGAAAATACCCTCGCGAAAAGGAACCAGGAGGAAATGGTTTTTCGTGAAATGTTTGAGGGAATCGAGAGGTCATTTATGGAAAAGACGATAAAGTTGGTTAAGGAAAACCCCTAATGGAAAATCAAAGATTTTCCCGTGATATTGAAAAATCTGCAAGGGAACTGCTGAGTTCCCGAAAAGAGAGGTCAAATTTCTGGCGTTATGCTAATGTCCTCGGTGTCGGGGGATGGGTTTTTGTTATACCGGTAGTTGGCGGGGCTTATCTCGGAAGGTATCTGGACAAAAAGATGCACGGAGAAGGCATTTCATGGACAATAACCCTTATTATGATCGGTATAGCCGTCGGTATTTATAATGTCTGGTATCTGTTTGTCAGGAAACATCAGTAATGAAGATATTTAATGTTTTTCCGGAGACAATTTTTTCAATCGGCCCCGTTCATATTACCGATACCGTTATTACCACATGGCTCGTCATGATTGCCATAATAACGATAAGCTATTTTGCAACGCGGAAACTCTCCGTAAAGCCTTCTTTTTTCCAGGAGATTATAGAAGCCGTCTTTGAGGCCATCGAAGTGACAATAAAGGATATCCTGCCTGTTGAACCCTGGCTGGTTATTCCTGTGCTGGGCACTCTGTGGATACTTATTGGCTTCTCCAATCTGGCTGGTTTAATACCAGGATTGAAGACCCCTACTGCAGACCTTAATACAACTTTTGCATTTGCGTTAATATCCTTTTCAATGACCCACGTCATCGGTATTGCAACACAAGGGTTGAAAGGATATCTCATGCACTATAAAGAACCAACGTGGCTCCTGCTCCCTTTCCACCTTATAGCAGAGGTTACAAGGACCATTGCCCTCGCGGTAAGGCTTTTTGGGAATATGTTAAGCGGCGATATGATCGCCATAATACTCCTTGGGATTGTTGGTCTGTTAGTCCCAATCCCGTTTAGCTTATTACACATTATTATTGCCCTCATACAGGCATATATATTTGGTGTTTTAACCCTGGTTTTTATTGCAGGCGGTATCAGAACAAAATCTTAAAGGAGATTCGATATGGATGCTAAAACCGTAGTTATTTCTGTTTCCATAATAGCGGCTGCCTTTGCCATGGCTATTGGTGGATATGGTCCGGCAAGGGCGTTGGGTAAGGCGCTTACAGAAGCGCTCGATGCAATTGCAAGACAACCTGAGGCCTCGGATAGGATTATGAGGGCTCTTTTTGTCGGGATGGCATTGATTGAATCTATTGCCATATATGCATTTGTCATTGCATTGATTATCCTTTTTGCTAATCCTCTCATCGGGTACATTTTAAAATGAAATTGAACATCTGGACACTCCTCTTTCAGATAATAAACTTTGTTGTTTTGCTCTTTATCCTCAGACGGATATTATATAAACCCATACGGGAAATTATTGAAAAGCGCAGGGGGATTGTTGCAAAGACTGTCGAGGATGCTGAAAAGACAAAGAAAGAGGCGCTTGAACTGAAGGAGAAACAGCAGGAGGAGTTGAAGAAGTTTAAGGAAGTTCAGGACCGCCTACTCGGACAGACACGGGAAGAAGCTCTTAAGGAAAGAAATAAACTGCTCAGTGAGGCAAAGGAAGACGCAGTTAAAATAATCGAAAAAGAAAAAGCGCTGTTTGATGCGGAAAAAAAGAGGATAGAAACGGAACTGAAAACCAAATGTCTTGAGATTACCTCCATTTTTGCATCGAACCTTTTGAAAGATATTTCAGACAAAGAGCTTCATATGGCTGTTGTAAGGAGGTTTTTGAAGGAGAACGAGATAATGGTTTCTGATGTTTCCAAAATAAAAGAAACCGCGGAGGCATTAAATATAGACCTCGTTACCGCATATCCGTTTTCGGTGGATGATGAAAAAGTGGTTCGGGGAACTCTTGAAGCGCGTATTGCAAAAAAGATAAAAATTAATATAACCAGTGATGAGACGCTTATTGCCGGTGTAAGGGTAAAGGTTGGCGATACGATTTACGATGCCTCACTTGCAGGCCGGATAAATGCCATTGCTTTGAAACTTAAAGAAACCTCCTAGCGCAGTTCCGCTGCAACGAATTACCGCTCAACCTATACAGGGCAAGGGTACCCCCTTTTCCCCTTCTTTAAAAGTCGGGGATACAGGAGAGGTAAAAAATCTTCCTAAAAAATATTTGTACAGTAATAATGATAGATGGAAAAAGAATTCAGCGTTTTTTTTGAAAAAATAAAAGAAAAGGTCAAAGCCAGCAGATTCTCTGTTGGCATTACGGAGGAAGGCAGGGTGCTTTCCATAGGAGATGGGATAGTGCATCTTGCTGGTCTGCGGGATGCAAAACTTTATGAGCTTATTAAATTTGCACATGGCGATGAAGGGATAGTATTTGATCTTGATGTTGATAGCATTGGAGTTGTGCTGCTTACCGAACGTAACGGAATAAGGGCGGGTGATACGGCTTATAAAACCGAACGAATTGCTTCCGTAAATGTAAGCGAAGGACTCTTGGGAAGGATATTGGATGCCCTCGGTAATCCTATAGATAATGGACCGAAACTTGAACAGACAGTGTCCTGTCCAATAGAAAAGGAAGCCCCTTCCTTGCTCCAGAGAGACTTTATTACCGAACCTCTCTATACAGGTATTAAAGTTATTGACTCTATGCTTGCCATAGGCAAGGGACAACGGGAGCTGATCATCGGCGATTCTGCTACCGGCAAGACTTCTCTTGCTATTGATACCGTCATCAATCAGAAAAACTCCCGCGTAATTTCTATTTATGTAGCCATCGGACAAAAAAAGTCTCATGTATTAAAAATTATTGAAGAGATAAAAAGATATGGCGATTTATCAAAGACCATATTTGTCATTGCAGATGCTTCAAACTCTTTTGGTCTTCAATTTATTGCCCCTTACAGCGCTATGGCCATTGCCGAGTATTTTCTTGTTAAGGGGGAGGATGTTTTACTCATCTACGACGATCTTACGAAACATGCCGATGCGTATCGTTCCTTAAGCCTCTTGCTGAAGAGATCTCCCGGCAGAGAGGCATATCCGGGAGACATATTTTTTATCCACTCAAGACTTCTTGAAAGGTCTGCAAAACTAAATCAGAAGAACGGCGGAGGCTCCATTACCACCCTTCCGATTGTGGAAACGCAGCAGGGCAGAATATCATCTTATATACCTACAAACCTTATCTCGATAACAGATGGTCAAATATATTTGGATACTTTCCTGTTCAACAAAGGTATCCGGCCAGCAGTGGACGTGAGCAAATCCGTGTCGAGGATAGGCGGAAAGGCTCAGGTTGAGGCAATGAAAGCGGTGGCAGAAAGGCTGAAAATAGACTATTCTAGATTCATTGAGGTGGAAGTGTTTACAAAATTCGGGGCGCATGTGGAGGAAGCGACTGCAAAACTCATCAAACGCGGTGAACGGCTAAGAGAAATTCTAAAACAGCCGCAGTTTCATCCTTTCACCCTTGAAGATGAGGTATTAAGCTTCATAATTTTGGAATCGGGCGTACTCGACAATGTGGCGATTACCTTAGTAGACAAAGTTTGTAAGGAAATAACGAACGCGGCTAAAACGGCATTCCCGGAAATTATAAGACGTATTAGTCAAGATGGTTTGCTGGAAAAAAAGGACCTGGAAGCATTAAAGGTTTTCATCGGAAAAGAAAGGGTTTAGCCATGCTTTCTTCCATAGATATTGAAAAAAAAAGAAAAGCGCTCTATACCATAGAGGATATCGTCAGCGCAATGAAGGCATATGCCGGGGTCACGATCAGAAGAACCGATGAACTAGTGCAAAATGTAAGGGTTTATGAAAATAATCTGATTTTAGCTATGTACGATCTTACAACACATTATCCGGGAATATCATTAAGGGGGCAGAACAAAGGAAAACGAATTCTCGTAGCATTCGGGTCATCACAGGGATTATGCGGCCCTTTTAATGAAAAAATAGCCGACACCGTTTCCCGTGTCGCTACCAGCAATGATATCCTGTTTGTTATCGGAAAGCGGCTGAAATTATCTCTGGAATTAAAACAGACAAAATATGAAGATTATTGCGACTCCGTTGCTAGCATCAACGGAATACAGTCAGCCCTGAAAGATACAGTTTCGAAAATAATGAATATATATCGTAAGGAAGAGTACTATAATCTTACCCTCATCTTCACCTATGTTTTTGAGAAAAAGGCCGAGATTTCCGTGAAACAGACACTCCCGCCTGATATGCATAAAGAGGGAGCTTTAAGCCAGACAAGGGTTCCGCCTTACACCTATCTTGAACCAAAAAAAATATTTGAAAAGATCCTGGAAGAATTTTTGTTTATCAGCCTTTACAGAGGTTATGTAGAGTCACTGAGGAGCGAGAACTGGTATCGGATGAGGAGCATGGAGGGAGCCTCTGAAACCCTGAAAAGACAACTTTCAGATCTTAATGCCATGCAGATGTACACCCGGCAGGAAGAGATTACCGAGGAGATGCTGGAGATCTTGGGAAGCGGGATGTTTTTTAAAAAATAGATACCCGTTTGCTTGTATATAATAAAAAAACACCTTGCACAGACTGAAATCTCAAGGGATTTGTAACCATTCAGCGAAACGGATGGTGGGAGAGAATCTTTTCTCAGAATAGTTAGGAGCCGATAGGGAAAACGGGCAGACGGAAAAATCCCGAAGGGATGACATGATTATAAAGAAAGAAAAACGCACCCTAACAGGTTGTCCGGGAATGCAACTTCTTGGTTTTCTTCATGAAGCCATAAAAAATGGGGTAATACGGTTGCGAAACAGAAGTTCGGTGATATAATCAACGCAATGAAATCTTCACAACACAATCACAGCAAGCTGTTAAAACTTTTCCTGGAATCCCCCATTTTACTGAGTAAGCCGACCGTACCGCTTTTTTTCTTAGCGGAATATGCCCAAGCAAGGAGAATCAATCACATGGCGAAATTTAAACCGTTCCACGAATTTCAAAAATCCCTGATGGGATTTACCCCCGAAGCGTTTTTAGATTATGTCGAAAACGGTACTACCGAAAGACCATCAGTGCAGATTAGTCAAACATGTCCTGAGTTAATCGAAGGAGAGGATCCGGAGCAAGAGGCATACAGAAGAAATTATCAAACCGCACCTACCTGAAAAAGAAGATCAATCTTACCGATAGGGATGCCAATCATATGAAATCGGGAGGAAGTAAGGGCATACGGCCTGGCTATAACTGTCAGGCGGCGGTAATGGATGAGAATGATCGGAATCAATTGAAGCCGATGATGGAGCAGACAGAGTCAAACACCCAGGAAAAAGTCAAAGAAGTAGCGGCAGATTGTGGACACGGAAGCTATGCGAATTATGAGTATCTCGATCAAAGAGGAATAGATGGATATGTGCCTGATGATCATTTTCAACAGTATAAATCGGGAGAGTGCCAGAAAGAAGAGCATCGGTATCACTACAGCAATTTTATCTGTGATGCGGCAAGTGACAGGTATGTATGTTCTGAAGAGAAGCGGTTGACGTACGGGAAGATCAGAATAAAGAAGACCGATAACCGCCAGTGTAATCATAAGGTGTACAAAGGAAGAGAATGTGGTGCATGTCAGAATCGGTCGCTCTGCACAATGGCAAAGGTGAGAGAATTGTTAATAGATATGCGTGAGCCCCTTTTACAAAGGATGAGAGAAAAGTTGCTCTCTGATGAGGGAAGGCGAAAATATTTTATGCGTCAGTATCTCATCGAACCCGTCTTTGGGCATTTGAAATTTAACGTGGGGTATCGAAATTTTCTCTTACGAGGACTGGAAAAAATCTGTGCAGAGTTTAAACTGATGTGTATCGGATGGAATTTAAAAAAGATGTTAAAGATGGGAATAAAGCCTGTAACGATATAAGGAAACAGCAAGCAAAACAAGCTCTTCTTGGGCAGTTTCATGCAGGCATCTGGGGTTAGGTCTTTATTCTTGGTGGGATGCAAATAACCACACCAAATCTCATTTATCAAACTAAGGGTTCAGGTTGCAAACCTGAACCCGCCAGAAGGTTTGTTAATCAACCCTGTCAGGGTTGGTTTTAATCATAATTTGCTTAAAAAAACAAAAATATTTTTATAAGATATTACTATCGGCCAACAAGGAGAGATTCCCTCCCGTTCATTCCTCCAGAAAAAACAAAAAAAGCTTGCATTCTTCTTCATTAATTGTATATCATCCTTTTCAAAGGAAAGCAATTTCCCATCATCTTGACTTCGCCAGGGAGTGAAGACCATGCAGAAAGTTTGCTCCGCAACAACAAGTTCGAACAGTACCATCAAATGCCCATCAGACAAGTCGGAAACGGACCGGAAGCCAAAACTCATGGACCGTCTTCATGAAGCCCTCCGTTCTCGTCATTACAGCCGCCGCACGGAGCAGACCTATTGTCATTGGGTAAAGCGGTTCATATTCTTTCATAAGGTTCGTCACCCTGCAGAAATGGCTGAGCCGGAAATCAACGCCTTCCTTATCCATCTCGCTGTGAAGGAAAAGGTGAGCGCCTCCACGCAAAACCAGGCGCTTTCAGCCTTGCTGTTCCTCTATCGTCACGTGATAGGTCGCGAAGTCGGTGATCTTGGAAAGGTCATACGTGCCCGTAAACCAAAACGCTTGCCAGTGGTCATGACCCGCGATGAAGTGAAAGATGTACTGTCAAACCTTACAGACGACAAGTGGTTGATGTCCTCACTTATGTATGGCGCTGGGCTGCGCCTGATGGAATGTCTTCGCCTGCGGGTTCAGGACATTGACTTTTCCCGCAACGAGATTCTTGTCCGCGACGGCAAGGGTGCAAAAGATCGCATCACGATGTTGCCAGAGTCACTCAAGGCACCGATTCTGGAACACCTAAAAAAAGTCAAGGCGATCCATGAGAAAGACCTGTCCGAAGGCTGGGGGCGCGTACAAATGCCCGACGCGCTCGATCGCAAATATCCCAATGCACCGAAGGAATGGCGCTGGCAATGGGTCTTCCCACAGGAAAACCGATGGTCCAATCCCAAGACAAAGGAGCAGGGTCGCCATCACATTGATGAGTCACTGGTTCAGAAAGCCGTGAGAGACGCAGTCGTCACGGCTGGACTGACAAAGCACGCTACTTGCCATACTTTCCGACATTCATTTGCGACTCACCTGTTGGAAGGTGGCTATGATATTCGAACCGTCCAGGAACTCCTGGGCCATAGCGATGTAAAAACGACGATGATCTACACCCATGTCCTTAATCGCGGACCGTCAGGAGTTCATAGCCCGTTAGACAGGCTTTGAAACGGCACAAGAGGATTTTATACTGATCCGTATAAGATGACATGATAAAAAGTGCAAATGGGCATAAGTAATGGTGTCTGAAGTGCTTATTAATATAGTGCTTGTCATATCAAAGGCATGTTATATGTACAATAAATCTGTATTCCGCATATTATGCGGATCAATCTAATCAATGTTGGGCGTCATAGCAATGTCGGCCCGCAGCATTGAACACTTTGCGGACTTGATTCCTAGGGCTCTCTTCTCGGAGTCGGGGAAGGTCTTCTATTCGGGGCGTCTCGCCTTTTCGGAAGGGTCCGCTCTATACGTACTAGGTGTTAATCCAGGCGGTGACCCGGAGAATTATCGAACTCAGACAGTTGAGAGGCATACCAGACAAGTAGTCAACGAGTTTCCTGCGGACTGGTCCGCGTATCGCGACGAAGTCTGGGAGGGTGCATTGCCCGGCACCTACGGGATGGCACCACGAATCCTACACCTCCTTCGTCAACTGGACCTAAACCCTGGGGCGGTGCCTGCGAGTAATCTCATCTTCGTCCGCTCGCTGCGAGAGGAACACATCAGGGCGCGCCAAGGTGGGCTTGCGGACATGTGCTGGCCATTCCATGCTCGGGTGATCGCGGAGCTACAACCTAGACTAGTTCTGTGCCTCGGGGGAACAGCAGGTAGGTACATTTGCCAGAAGCTCGGCGCAACAGAATTGATAGACGAATTTATCGAGCAGAACGATCGTCGTTGGAGGAGTCGATGCTTTTCCGGCGCTTCTGGCGCAAGAGTTCTTGTTGCCACTCATCCAAGCATCGCCGACTGGACGGCACCCGCGACGGACCCGAGTGCACTCATTAAGCGCGCATTGTCGAAATGACGCCCAACACGCCCATCAACCTGACCCGCTCCAGCCGGCTTCGCCGGCCTCCGCGGGCAGGTTATGGGCAACGTTGGGCATCATATCGACACCGCGTGGTAAGCCAAGGCCAAAGAACGTAAAATGTACCTGAATTCGTACAAGAGGTAAAAATGGCGTTTACATCAATAGAAATCTGTGCTGGCGCAGGCGGTCAAGCCCTCGGCCTAGAGCAAGCCGGTTTTAGACATGTCAGCCTTGTAGAGCTTGATGCGGCAGCTTGCCAAACACTACGAATCAACCGAAGCCATTGGCACGTTACGGAAGGCGACTTGCGCCATTATTCAGCCGAAAAGTGGAAAGGTGTTGATCTGCTCGCCGGCGGCGTTCCTTGCCCGCCATTTTCAAAGGCAGGCAAGCAATTAGGCGGCGAAGATGAGCGCGATTTGTTTCCTGAAGCCATTCGATTGGTGGCTGAGTGCAAACCGCAAGCCGTAATGCTAGAAAATGTTCGCGGGCTGCTGGACTCTGTTTTTGATGAGTACCGCACGAAAATAATTGCCGACTTGAAAAAGCTTGGCTATGTCGCCGAATGGCGTCTGCTTAATGCAAGCGACTTTGGCGTTCCTCAGTTGCGTCCACGCGTGATTTTTGTAGCACTAAAGAAAAACGCTGCCGAGTACTTTAACTGGCCGCCTGCACTTGTTGATCCCCCTCCCACAGTCGGCGAGGCGCTTTTCGACCTCATGGCTGCAAACAACTGGCAAGGTGTCAAGCAATGGCGTGAGAGAGCATGCGACATAGCCCCTACACTGGTTGGAGGCAGCAAAAAGCATGGTGGCCCAGACCTTGGGCCAACCAGAGCCAAAAAAGCATGGGCTTCAATTGGCGTAGATGGCATGGGCATTGCTAATGACGCGCCGGAGAAAGATTTTGTTGGCATCCCACGCCTAACGGTTCGCATGACCGCTCGCATTCAAGGCTTTCCCGACCACTGGCAATTTAGCGGCAAGAAAACCGCTGCCTATCGTCAAATTGGCAATGCCTTTCCGCCGCCTGTTGCCTGTGCCGTTGGTTTGCAAATTCATGCGGCACTGAATGCTGCCGCAAAACCAAAACTTAAAAGAGCATGACAATGGCAAAAGAAAAATCACCAAGAGGCGGTGCGCGAGGAAAACTCCGTGCACATTTTTTGGCGAATATCGGTCGTGTCATGGACTCAGATGAATTGCGTGCCGTTGCAGACAATCAGTCTGAATGGGCGCGGCGTGTTCGCGAGCTTCGTACCGAAGAAGGTTATTTAATCCTCACACATAATGACCGTAGTGAATTGAAACCCGGACAATACCTGCTCGAAACGCCGAAGCCACAGCCAGCCTTTGAAAGAGCTATTTCAAAAGAAACCCGCGCCTATGTCCTCGACCGCAATGGTTTCACCTGCCAAATGTGTGGCGCAGTTGCCGGAGAACCTCATCCTTATGATCCAACACGCAAGACACGATTGCACATTGGGCACATTATCGACAAAAGCAAAGGCGGCAGCGATGAGCCGTCCAATCTCCGCGCTATTTGCTCCGTTTGCAACGAAGGCGCACAAAATGCCACACTCATTCGTCCAGACTTGAAGCAACTACTTATTCAAATACGCAGAGGCACATCAGCCGATCAGCTTGAGGTACTAAAGTGGCTTATTGCGAAATTTTCAAAACAAGCAAAAGAACAAATTGATCTCCATAGCAAATAGCTCCAAAAATCGCCCAACAATTCATTCAAGCCGACACCGCTTCGCGGCGCGGCTTAATTCAGGCGTTGGGCGTCATAGCAATGTCGGCCCGCAGCATTGAACACTTTGCGGACTTGATTCCTAGGGCTCTCTTCTCGGAGTCGGGGAAGGTCTTCTATTCGGGGCGTCTCGCCTTTTCGGAAGGGTCCGCTCTATACGTACTAGGTGTTAATCCAGGCGGTGACCCGGAGAATTATCGAACTCAGACAGTTGAGAGGCATACCAGACAAGTAGTCAACGAGTTTCCTGCGGACTGGTCCGCGTATCGCGACGAAGTCTGGGAGGGTGCATTGCCCGGCACCTACGGGATGGCACCACGAATCCTACACCTCCTTCGTCAACTGGACCTAAACCCTGGGGCGGTGCCTGCGAGTAATCTCATCTTCGTCCGCTCGCTGCGAGAGGAACACATCAGGGCGCGCCAAGGTGGGCTTGCGGACATGTGCTGGCCATTCCATGCTCGGGTGATCGCGGAGCTACAACCTAGACTAGTTCTGTGCCTCGGGGGAACAGCAGGTAGGTACATTTGCCAGAAGCTCGGCGCAACAGAATTGATAGACGAATTTATCGAGCAGAACGATCGTCGTTGGAGGAGTCGATGCTTTTCCGGCGCTTCTGGCGCAAGAGTTCTTGTTGCCACTCATCCAAGCATCGCCGACTGGACGGCACCCGCGACGGACCCGAGTGCACTCATTAAGCGCGCATTGTCGAAATGACGCCCAACACGCCCATCAACCTGACCCGCTCCAGCCGGCTTCGCCGGCCTCCGCGGGCAGGTTATGGGCAACGTTGGGCATCTCAAGAATGACGCTTACGCTTGATCCACAACTCACTGGAAATGTCGGGCTCTACTATTGCTGTTATCGCCTGTCTCTTCTCGGCTGGAATGTAATGCCAACCGCCCGCAATGCCCGTGGAGTTGACATCATCGCGTACAGTCGGGATGCCTCACACTTTCGCGGCATTCAAATCAAGGCACTGAGCAAGCGCAGCCCGGTTCCGCTCGGAACATCGCTCGAAAAAATCATGGGCGACTACTGGATCATCGTAAACAAGGTAGCAACGGCGCCATCCGCTTTTGTTCTCACCCCTGCCGAAGTTTTAGAAAGGGCGCGGCGCGGAGAAAAAGACGGCAGAATTTCATATTGGTTACAGCCCGTCGATTATGAACAAGAGCAGTTTCGTGAAGCTTGGGAGCGTGTCGGTCATGGCTAAACAAATGCCCAACAAATCATTCCAGCTGACCGTCAAAAAGCTGCGCTTTTTGCCGTCCGCTGAATTCGTACGTTATCCATTTGGTGGAAATATGACACGATCTTCCAATCGAAGCCATGACCGTACAGGTTTCTTCAAATATATGTCTGCGGGCACGGCGCGCATAGTTCTCACAAACCGGACATTACGATGGAGTTCGCCCCTTCTATTCAATGACCCCTTTGATGTGCCCCGAGAGCTCCTATTTGGCGTTACCACAGCAGAGATTACCAAGGCATTGATGTGTCGAGTTGCAGCACTTATCGAGTCTCCTCCGGAGGACACATCAGACATGAGCCCGAAAGTCCGACTCATTGTCGAAACGGTGAAGAGGGGCATTACCCCAGAACTGAAGGCCAAACTTTTGGCCGGGCTAGAAGAAAGCGCCTCCACGCACAAGCCGACGGGCAGCAGCTTGGAAGATCTCCGAGAGTTATGGCGAAGCTGGGTGCCCGACCTGCGTATACTCTGTCTGGCTGAAAGCCCTGCTCATGTGGCTATGTGGTTCCACTATGCAGAGCAGTATAAAGGAGCAGTGATCGAGTTGAGATGCATTGATGAACTGGACAGCGCATGGCTCGTCGCGCAGCCTGTTGTCTACCCGGAGACGAAACCCGAGGTATATACGGCGGAAGGATGGGCCGAACTACTTACGATGCGGAACGAGATTGCGGTGCGAAGAATCCTCCAGGTATCGACACACACAAAATCACCCGATTGGAGTTACGAGAAGGAATGGAGAATCATGACGTTCAAACGTCCTACTGACAGGGGCCACTATACGGACTACAAAATTGATCCGCGAGAACTTGGGGGGGTCTATCTGGGACCATTGATGTCCCCCGCAGATAGGACCGATTTGCTCTCATTGGTGTCCGATTATCCGAATGCCGGAGTTTTCGAGGTTTCGTTGGGTATGTCCCGTGAACTAGTCTTCAATCAGATAAGGGGATAACGAATTCATCCAGCGGACGGCGCGGCCACGTGGTGTCATCACATTCACTGCCGTTTTTCGTGGTCCATACCATTTTCGCGCCGCCGCTGATGATCGTGTTAGGCATCGCGGACAGAATTAGAATCGTTACCGTCAGCTCGGTACATGCAAGGCAATAGCCGAATTAACAAGAGTTGCTAATTTTGATACGAAATCAAGTCTTATAGAATGCCGCGAAATCAGGTCTACCGTGCGAGTTAATTTGAGACTTTGAAGTTAGACATAAACCGATGACTATAAACCCAAGAAAGAACCTTGTTATCATCAAAGGCAAGGACCATACGGATGATATCTTACAAGTCACCCAAGAAGCCGAACATGCGGTCGTGACCTATAAAAACGGGAAGTCATACCGCTATGCCCGATACAATGTTGAATGTCTCTCAAATCCCGAGCCCATACCAGTCGATAATTACCGTCTCTTAATCGCGGGTGATATGTTATCCGACATAGTGGTGGTTTTACGATTCGGAAATTGGGTGAAGATTTTTCACGGAACAGGAGGTAGCAGATGCTGCCCGTTCTCAACGGTTTCCCTACAGCGGATGAATTCGCCGAATGGACGCAGCAAGGATGTTCTCGCTTATTTTCGGGAACTTTCTGAAAACGTGGCACTAAGGACGAACGAAGGCGATTCACTGCTGGCGTTGAAATACCGGCATCTGGACATCGTATCGCATCGCAGCATCCTTTCAAAATTTTTGCAGGCCCACTCTCCCGGTTCGGAGATAGTTTCACCAGACCTTAAATCGAGCCTTATTTTCCCGTTCGGCTGTAATATGAGTCAGAAAATTGCGGTCGAAAGGGCGATTCAGTATCCTGTCTCCTTGGTTCAAGGGCCGCCAGGCACCGGCAAAACGCAAACTATCCTAAATTTGATAGGCAACATGTTACTTCAGGGAAAACGGGTCGCTGTAGTCTCCAACAACAATTCTGCTACAGCTAACGTGCTTGAAAAGCTTAAGAAATACGATCTGGATTTCGTGACCGCATTTCTCGGCAGCGCCCAAAATAAAATGGCGTTTATCGAGGGGCAGGAGAATGCAGCGGTTCGGATGCCTATACTCCAAGAAAACCAGGAAGCTTTTGTACATGGAGAAATTCTTCGCCTGAATCAAGAACTTGACAAGGCGTTTGAAACCAAGAACGAGTTGGCCGCCGTGATTCAACAGATTGATGCATTCCGGCTTGAGTTGGCTCATTTTGAAGGATTTCAGCAGGAAATAAAGAGCCTCATCTCGAATGTGAGGGATCGGACATTTCGGCCTAAAGTATCAGCGCGGAAGCTGATGAAATATTGGTTAGCTTTTGAGAGGAAAGCAAAGCGTCGCGCAAACACGAATGTACTAATTTCTTCGAGTGCCAAAGCCTCAACGAAAGCGTCTCTTACTTCACATCCCAAGAGAGCACAAAGCTGTCATGTCGGCTTTCTAGAAAAGGTTCTACTTCTGCTAAGGTTTGGTAAGGCAGGGCGTGTTTTTTTCAAGCTCAGCGTCGAGGAACGCATTCCAATGTTGCAGAAAGCCTACTACCTGAGCAAGCTTGAGGAATTGGAGAACAGGCGGAAAAGGCTTGAGGTTTCGCTCGGGGGTTTCCGTTTCGACAGGCGTCTGGAACAGCTGACCAATCTTTCAATGGAACTACTAAAGCATTGCCTTGCAAAGCGCTATAATAATCGGACGCGAAGAATGTTTACTCTTGACGACCTCTGGAAGCAACCGGAGGAATTTCTCGATGAATATCCGGTTGTACTGAGCACAGCATTTTCCGTCATCACATCGGTCAAGAACGGCTATCTGTTCGATTGCGTCATCGTGGATGAGGCAAGCCAAGTCGATATGCTCAATGGTATTCTCGCGATGGGCTGCGCGGAGAAACTCGTAATCGTCGGTGACCCCATGCAACTTCCCAACGTGTTGACGGAGCAGGACGAAAAGCAGGCTAGACAGGTCGCAGTGCGGTACGAAGTGCCAGAATATGCCAGGTTCGAGCGACACAACTTGCTTTCTGCCATGCATGCTGCTTTCCGGGAACTTCCCGAGACGTTGCTGCGTGAACATTACCGGTGTCACCCGAAAATCATTCAGTTTTGCAACAAAAAGTTCTATGGGGGAGAGCTGCTTGTTATGACGCGCGATCAGGGCGAATCAGACGTTTTAAAGGTATATATGACCGTCGAGGGCCGGCATGCGCGTGGCACGTTAAATCAGCGTCAGATTGACGAAATTGTGCAGAATGTTTTGCCCGAACTGGGATCGATCAATCCAGCCGACATCGGCATTGTTTCACCATATAGGGCGCAGACCGCCCGGATGAAGGCGTCTGTCAGCTCAAAGGAGATTGAGGTAGACACGGTACATAAGTATCAGGGCAGAGAAAAGCGTGCTATGATCATAACGACTGTGTCGAACGAAGCCAACGAATTCGTCGATAACCCGAATCTGCTGAACGTCGCAATATCCCGCGCTCGGGAGAAGTTACGGCTGGTCGTATCGAGAGAGATGGCCGAAGGTAATGGCAATGTTGCGGATTTTGTCCGTTATATCAAGTACATCAATTGTGAGGTCGTTCCTGGCAGGGTCCGTTCCGTCTTCGATCTCCTATACGGTGAATACACGGCAGCGCGTTTGGAAGTACTGAAAAAGATAAAACAAGTTTCGAAATACGATTCCGAGAACCTTGCCTACGGCGAAATCGAGGCGGTCCTTCAAGAGAGAACCTATCGGGACTACGGTGTCGTGCTCCAATTCCCACTGTCAATGCTCGTTCGGGATACAGGCTACTTGACCACCGAGGAATCGGCTTATGCGGCCCGTCCCTGGACTCGAGTCGATTTTCTTGTGTACCGCAAGGTTGACAAAAGCCCGGTGCTGGTCATTGAAGCCGATGGGTATGCATTCCATCGTGAAGGAACGCGTCAAGCTGAGCGTGACGCGCTGAAGGACTCTGTATTGAAGAAATCAGGACTTCCGATCCTACGTCTGTCGACTATTGGGAGCAGCGAGCGGAGCCTAATTAGGAAGAGGTTGGATGATGTGATAGGATTGAAGGCCGGACCATCAAAAGGCACATAAATCAAAACAATCAGAGCGAAAATTGCCCGAAAACCGCATCATTTTCAAGCTTTTGGAACCAAAATGAAATTGTAACGAAATAGACTGCCCAACAACAAAATCCAGCGGCGCAAAAAGACGCGCCGCTGATTCTAGACGTTAGCAAAAGGGGACAAAGAAATATGAATACCAACGATCTTGATAAAAACTTCCAATCTCTTCTCCATCCTCCGACATTCAATCTCCCGAAGATCACACCTATTTCACACTGGCTCAGCGGTGATGCCGCATTCGTCGCTCTCAAAGAGGCGGTGGATGAACTCTTAGAGGGCAAAATTGGGGTCACCCATTAGTGATCAAATTGTTGACAATAAAAGGCAATTTTGCTATCTTATCCGCATGACAAGACCATGACGCATAGAATTTGAAGGGGCGTACTATTCTTTCATAAATCGGCGAGTAGCAATTGTAAAATCATAGATGCCGAAAGATAATGAAATTCACAAACGATTAGAAAAAATAAATCACTAATCAAGGTGTGCCCCTTAGCCTCCCTCCGTAATAAGCCAATCCGGTTTTCGCCTTTTTCCTGCAAACCCAGGATAACTACTCCATGAATACTCACGGGGGTGTGTCACCATCTTTGCACGAACAGGGTTAAGAGGGATATAACGAGAAAGCAGGATAAGATATTCATTTGCATCCAACAGGATGGGCTTGAATCTGCCCTGGAAGAGATGCCCTTTTCTCCGATGTCTTTTATTGAAATAAACTGAGTAGCTCACATTAAGCTATTGGATCGCTACGCTTAAATTGGCCTGAGGTGTTTCAATTAACAAATGATAATGATTGGACATGAGACAAGAGGTAAGAATCCTGGTTATAAATCGTTCTACACCTTTTGCAAGGTATTCCAGGAATTTTTCCCTATCCCGCTCATCTATGAATATATTTTTACCGGCATTTCCCCGATTAATGACATGATAATACGCGCCAGAATATTCTATTCGCAGCGGTCCTGCCATGAGGCTTTTTCTCTTTTAAAAATTTAAAGTGAAAAACGAGTTGGAATTAGTAGAATAACTGAATAAAAAATTTCAATACTTAATATTTATGATGTGACCCTTTTATTCCTTTAATTTATAGCAATGTCTTTTTTCACACTCTCTAAATTACTTGCATTTATAATTACTCCACTTGTATGGATCATCACCTTATTATTCTTTTCGCTCTTTTCAAAAAATGAAATCCGTAAAAAAAATGTTTGCATTGGGCTTTGGGGTTGGTATTGTTTTTTACAAATTCTTTTATTTTTGATGAATGCGTACGTACATGGGAAATTCCTGCAACGAAATACGAAAATCTCAAAACATATGATGCCGGAATTATATTGGGTGGTATGATTTCTTATGATGAAGAATTTGACCGTTTGCAGTTTTACAGAGGAGCTGACAGGTTATTACAAGGAATAGAACTATACAAACGTGGCATTATCAAAAAAATAATATTTACAGGCGGTTCAGGAAGTGTATTGCATCCCGATAAAAAAGAAGGTGCATTTGTAAAACGTTACTTACTTACATTAGGAATTCCCGAGCAGGATTTTTGCATTGAAAATGAATCCAGGAATACTCATGAAAATGCTGTGTTTACCAAACAATTAATGGATAAAGAAAAGAGCAGCGGGAATTTTTTATTGATCACTTCTGCCTTTCACATGCGCCGAAGCTTAGGGTGTTTTGAAAAGGCAGGGATCATAACCACGCCATATAGTACCGACCGTTATTCAGGTCCGCGTAAATTTGAATTTGACCATTTATTTATTCCAAATCCTTTCGCCATGGAAGATTGGAATAATCTCATAAAAGAATTAGTTGGTTTTGTTATCTATAAAATAATGGGATATGCATAGTTAATTCCAGGGACAAGTCGTGAGGTTACACCTTGATTAGTGAGTTAAGTTCTTCTAATCGTTCATGAATTTCATTATCTTTCAATATCTTTGATTTCATAATAGTCACTCGCCGACTTATGGAAGAATAACCAAGACCAAACAAATTACCAATTTCCTGATTATTATACCAACCCGTACTCCATAAAAGATAGATTAATAAATCACGATTTAGCTTATGTGATTTGCGTATCCTGGAGGATTGTGAAAAATCATCGGTATTGCATTAGGAAGGAGAAAGGGCACATCTTAAATATTAAGGAATTGTTTCCTTAAATTCGTTATCTTATCACGCAGTTTTTTTTGTTCCGCATTAGTTCGGCATTAATCCGGTTATATTTCATGGTAATCGCCGCACCTGATATACCGCCGAAAAATATACCAAGCTCCTTACCTGATACCCCGCTCAGGTCTCGGGCAAGATATATGGCAATCGCCTGCACCTTGTTACTCTTGCGCCCCTTGATCTTTGCTTGATCCTCAAAGGTTGTCCTTTTGAAGGTAAGAAGCCAGGGACTATTTGTTTCCCTTGTTGTATGGTAAAGAAGTGTTAAATGTCATGGGACAGGAATTAAATGTACATAAGCCTCATCGATGAAGAGGTTGACCGGCATTCCATGCGTGAGTTTCAGCTTCTTGACGGCGGTTCGGCTTATGCGTGTTTTAAGCGTTTCCTGTGGGGTAACTAGCACCTTTACTTCAAGATCCCGTCCAATAGGATGGATCGATTCTATCGTTCCGGTAAAAACATTTTTGCCAGGGTGTGCGGGATGGGTGCTAAGGTGTATAGCGCCGGGGCGAATGCATACCGTTACCTGCTTTCCTTCCGGTAATTCCAGAGTGGTGGACATTTTCAAAATAATGTCATTTATCTGAATAGTTACTTTATTTCCAAACTTATGGATGACCTTTCCTTCCAATATATTCTCGGTATTCAAAAAACGAGCAACAAAGAGGGATGCCGGTTTATAGAATACCTCATCCGGGCTGCCGTATTGCTCTATCTTACCTTCGTTGAGAATCCCAAAACGATCTGCCATTTCAAGTGTTTCCTGCTGATCATGCGTAATATAAACCATCGTGACGTGTAATTTCTTTTGAACTTCTTTAAGCTCTGCCTTAATTTTTTGTCGTGTTTCTATATCCAGGGCGCTTACGGGCTCGTCCAATAACAAAAGCGATGGTTCAATAATCAAAGCCCTGGCTAAAGCTACCCGTTGCATCTGTCCTCCACTGAGTTGGGATGGGAAATGATATTCGAGCCCATGCAAACTAAAATTATCAATAATTTGTCTAACCTTCGTCTGAATAATGCCTTTCGGGGTATTACGCAGTCGCAATCCAAAAGCGATATTTTCAAAGACCGTGTAATTGGGAAAAAGGGCATAATTTTGCGGTACATATCCGATATTCCGCTCTCCGGGGCTAAGGTTTGTGACGTCTACACCGTCTATAATTACCCGGCCACTATCAAATGGCTGCAGGCCAATAATGCCAAGGAGCAGGGTTGTCTTCCCGCCTCCGCTGCTGCCAAGGATGATAAATAGCTCATTAGGAAAGATTTCCAATGATAAATTTTTTAAGACAGTTTGTGAACCAAAGGATTTTGATATGTCTATCAGTTGTAATTTATGCATGGGTCTTGTAGTCGGTTTCTTTAAAGAAGAATTTTATAATGGTCAGCAAGATAAACGTCAGAAACTCTAGAATAATCGCCAGGGCAATAGCCTTGTCCATTTCCCCTTTTTGGGTGGCGAAATAGATCAATACTGACATGGTACCGGTAGAGGAAGTCAAACCACCTGCAAGGATTAAGGTGGCCCCAATCTCACCTAAACTTTTGGAAAGTGCCGTGATCAGGCCTTTCAGTACGCCCCAGAGGGAGAGGGGGAATGTTAATTTGTAAAAGATCTGGAAAGGGCTTGCACCCAGGGTATAAGCCACATTTTCGATATTTTTATCTACGCGATCAAATGCCTCCCGGACGAAGCTGACCATAAAAGGGATACTTGCAAAGAGTTTTGCCAGGACCACGGCCGCAAAGGTATAAGGGATGGAAATACCATATCGTCCGAGAAATTTACCCAGGATACCCGTCTTGGATAGTAGGATCAGAAGAATGAGAGCGTCTACACCTGGTGGGAAAGAGAGTGGCAAATCGACAACCATCGTCTCCAGGAAACGTTTCCCCGGGAAATTTTTCCGTGAAAGTATATATGCGGTGGGTATACTGAAAACAAAAACTATCAGGGAGGCAATAAACGAGGAACCGAATGTTACGGCGATAGAAATAAGCACCACGCGGCTGCTCATCTGTTGAAAAAAGGCGGAGGGGGTTGTCGTAAAAAACAGTGATCCGATAATAAAAAACATAAAGAAAATCAGGATGAAGGATAAGAAGTAATTGGTTCCTTCAAATGCCCTATTCGCTGTTTTTAGATAAAAATTTTTCATAGAAAGATACTCTTCGATTTCAATTTGATTACAGTTTCGTTATGGTATTGCTGTCGTAGTTTACCACCCAAATATTGGTTCCATCAGAGATTACCCCTCTGGGATTGATGCCCACATCATAGGTGCCGAGCACGGTACTATCTTTTGCCCTGATTTTTGTTACCGTATTACTGCCGGCATTCGTTACCCAGATGTAGACTCCATCGAAGGTTATTCCATATGGGTAAATTCCTACATCGCAGGTATCAAGCACAGTTCCATCACTCGCTTTCAGTTTTATCACTTTACCACTGCCATAATTAGTTACCCAAATATTGGCGCCGTCAAAGGCCGCCCATTTTGGAATCCAACCAACCTCATAGGTGTTGACTAAAGTTCCATCACGTGCTCTTAGTTTCGTAATAGTATTGCTGTTAGAATTTACCACCCAGATGTGAGTACCGTCAAAGACAACCCCTCTGGGGTTAAAGCCCACGGCATACGTGCCGAGTACTGTTCCATTACTTGACTCCAGTTTTGTTACATTGTTACTACCGGAATTTGCTACCCAGATATTTACTCCATCAAAGGTCACCCCATAGGGATAGAAGCCTACAGCATAGGTGCCAAGCACTACCCCGTCACGTGCTCTCAATTTTGTTATGCTGTTGCTGCCGGAATTTGCTACCCAGATGTTCGCGCCATCAAAGGCTACTCCGGTTGGATTGAAGCCTACGGCATAGGTACCGAGCGATGTCCCGTCACTTGCTCTCAACTTTGTAAGACTGTTACTGTCCGTATTTGATACCCAGATGTTTGCCCCATCAAAAGCTACCCCATATGGATGGAAGCCCACGGGAAAGGTAGCGCTGCTGTAGGTTGTTGCTTCGTACCATTGCTTGAGTTTTTTTAATTGTGTATCTCCAATGCCGGTATTTTCATAAGAGACCGTAAAGATTGGGCGTTGATTATTTTGGGAAATAAAAGGGGAAAAATATTCAACGGAAGTTGTCGTGCTTTCATGCTGCCTTGCAGGTGAAGGCGTAACAGAACACAAAACAAACAAGATAATAAAATTGATATTCTTAAAAACGTTCATTCTTTATCCTTTCAAGTAATCGTAGGATTATCAAATGAATACCCTAAAAATAAATGATTAAAATGTTTATAATCCTCTGAGATACTCATGATTCCTAACAAAGAGTTATCATTATGTACTATGTGTTTGTTTCGTTACCAGGAGTCTCCAAGCTACTTTTTGTGAAGGTGATTACGGAGGTGATTCGACCTCGATTTCCTGAAGTACTGGAATAACAACTTTGCCTACATATTTGAATGACTCAATAAGCATAAAAAAGAAGATGCCTACAGCTATAGAAATAACAGCCGCCCCAGCCCAATGCGGAAAGCGAAAACGTTTCAGGGAAGGAGCGAAGGCAATCAGTCCGAACACGGAAGAAATCACGGTTATCGCATCCAGACTTGCCCGTTGCCAGTAAGAGCCCCCCAAATGCAGCCACATTCCAAACTCGTCAAAGGTTAATGCCATACCGCTTCCGTAAATTATCGCGGCAATTTCTAAGTTCCGTCCAATCGGATGCCAGAACAGCAGATATGCGCCGACACCAGCAAGGAGAAAAATGCCATAGTTAAGATGGTGAACATGTGTTTCACCCAGGTGCAGGTAGAGATCGGGTATTCTTCGTGACATAATTAAAAAAACAAGCACTCTTGCCACAATAAACGTTAAAATAAAGGTAACAAGTACTAGCCGGGCCAGATGATTTGAAATTCGGAATGGTACCGTACCGTTTTTTGTGCTGTTAGCCATGGTTAACAATCTGTGAAAAACGACAATAGAACATCAGGGTGATGACTCTTAGTCAAGCTGAAACAACTCTTTTCGTGCCTCTCGAAATAAGTAAAGCAGTATCCGTGAGGATGCGCGGAAGTTTTAAACCTCCGGGCGATGCCAGGTATTTGGGTTCCCATTCGGGTTCAAACTTTTCCTTGTACTGTCGCAATCCCTGGAAGTTAAAAAAATGCTCTCCGTGGCGGAAAACCAAAGCCCCAAGTCTGTTCCAGAGTGGCGACAGGGCATGTTCCTCAAGCCCCGAGAGAGGCGCCATACCCAGATTAAACCACTTGTATCCTTCCTGTTTTCCCAGGAGCATGAGCTGGATAAACAGATATTCCATGACTCCATCTGTGGCATCGGGGCGATATCGCATAAGATCTAAAGAAAGTTCCTCCTTTTCAGCTCCTTGCCAGACGTTCACAAAGGCGACGATTTTACCGTTTTTTCGTATGACGCCGGCAGGAAAATTTTTCAGGTAGTCTTCGTCAAAAAATCCTGTACAGAATCCTTTTTCCGTGATATTTTTTTTTGCCAGCCAGGTATCTGATATTATCTTGAATTCTGGAAGTAGCAAGGGGACTCTATGTGCCGGAATCAGCTCAAACATATTGCCCTCTTTCTCAACCCGATAGTTGGTGTGACGCAGTCCCTTACGAGCCTTGCCTTCAAGGGAAAAACCGGCCAATGAAACGCGCGCCTCTTCTCCGAGTTTAAACAACGTTAGTCCAAGGTCTATATAAACATGGAGATTTCTCTGGTTAACCTCATAGAAGACCGGCCATCCACCGTGACGGTCACACATCGTACAAAATTTCCATATCAGTTCTGACCTTTCGTTTTCTGGGCCAACGGGGTCACGGAATGCCACCCAACTCCTGCCGTTGATTGCATACATAATGAAGGCTTTTGCGTTATCACTGAACAGGAAAGATTTATCACCAAGCAGGGCCAGGTTGGCGTATGTATCTCGTGAACTATTTACTGCAGAAAGGACTGTGCCGGGGTCCGCTTTGAAAGTGATCTGGGGCATTTTGAAGACAGGCCCAAGGAGTTTAAGCACAGCAAAAGAAAACAATAAGACACCAACTCCCACGCTGGCACGGAGAGTGCGCGGGGCATCTCCCAACAGACTAAAATGCCACCATAACTCCTCAGAATACTCAACATGCTTGTATGCGAAGAATCCAAGCCATACCGAGCAGAGAATGACAAAAATAATGCCCACAATCCAGCGTAACGTAAACGGTTCATTTATCAGGGATGTCTTGCGGTAGAAATGCCTGCGGGAAGGCAGGAGTGCACCCAGCATGATTGCAAGAATAACCGCCTCCTCGTAATCAAATCCCTTCAGCAGGGAAAAGACAATTCCTGCAATGAAAAGGGCTACGGCAATAGGATATGCTGCGTCAAGTCTTCGTTGCAGACTCCATGCTTGTATGAGGAGCAAGATACCCGCCAGGCTACCAAAAAAGTGAGAGATTTCCATGATTGGCAATGGAACGATATCCTTGATCCATAGCATACGGGTTTTTTCGGCCGGGGCTGATCCAGAAAGGAGAAGGGTTGCGCCCCCAATAAAAGTGGTAAAGGAAAGTACATTTGGCACGATCTCTGGTGCCCATTGTCCAAAAACGTGGGCAAACAGCTTAAATGCCTCTTTCTTCTGGAGGAATTCATGGATACCTAGAAGAGCCGCAGCGAGACACATAGGTAATAGATAGTATATTGCCCGAAAGGCTAAAAGTGATCCAAGGATGGCAGAAACTGGCAGAATCGGCGAGAGAAAGAAGATGATTACCGTTTCTACGATTCCAAGTCCACCAGGGACCTGGCTGGCTAACCCGGCTATTTGCGATAACACGAAGATGCCCATAAACATTTGATACGATAAACCCTCAACGGGGGGGAGCAGGATATAGAGTACGCTCCCGTTCAGGATTAGATCCAGGCAGGCTACCACTATTGATGAAAAAGAAAACCGTAGCGAGGGGATTGAAAGCTCCCATCGAAAAAACTTAACGGGTTTCCTCTTTAAGGCGCTAAATAATAAGTACCCAATAATAAAAACGAGGAAGAGTATTCCAAGATACGGTAAAGATGCAAAGCGAAAGTGGATTATCGGTGGAAACTCAAAGGGTTCGACGAGGAAAAGTATTCCTCCTACAGCAAAGATGCCTAACCAGAATGCCAGGCCACAGAAGGCAACGACTTTCGTGATATCGACCGGAGAAAGCCCCCATGAGGAATAGAGTCGATAGCGTATTGCAGCAAGCATAGAGATTCCAACGTTGTTGCTAAAGGCATAACCAATAAAGCCGGCCATAGCAATCTTTCCATACCGAAGCGGATGGTTTACGTAACAAAGGGCAAGAAAATCATAACCAATAAGTGCTAAATAACCAAGTGAGGTAAACAAGATAGCAAGAAGGAGACGATACGTTGGGAGCGTTTTTAATTGGTTCAACACCGCATGATAGCGATACCCCTTTAGTTCATCATGGAGGAACCATAACGCTGCGGTAAAAAGCAAAACACCAAATAAAGGACTAAGTTTTCGAAGGAATTTATTTCCCATGAGTTGTTCTATCGTTGATGAGAACGACAAGGCTAATCATGCGAAAATTTAACCCTTTGGTTCTGAAAACAGTAATAGCTGAAAATGCTTTTGTGTCAATAGGCGTTGGCAAATCATGAATTACCACGACAGAGTACAATAATTGCATGGTTGGTTGAGTTTTTCAAAAAATCAGAGTGTTAATAAAAGCTTTTCCTCGTGTTAAATATTGAGCATAAGCAGGCTATTCCCTCTTTTGGAAGATAGGGGGTGGATTTCGTCGTGAATTTATAAGAACAAACAGTCGCGCACTTCAGCACAAGAGACAGCCTAATTCGCATTCGTCGCATACTTAAGGTCGAAGTTAGTATCATCGTAATAGCCGATATGTACCTTTCCATACGCATCTACTGCTATGGAGGTGTACCCGCCTACATTTCCACTACTATCTACGGTATGAGTTATCCAGGATCCAGAGGCATTTGTTGCATATTTGAGGTCAAGACGATCAGAATCATAATAGCTTATGTGTACTGCGCCAGCCTTGTCCACGGCAATAGAAGTATATCCGCCCACGGTTCCACTGCTGTCCACGGTCTTGGTTATCCATGAACCAGAGGCATTCGTTGCATACTTGAGATTGCCATGGGTATAATCATAATAACTTATATGCATCTTGTCCGAGGTGTCTATCGCCAGAGAAGTAAACTGTCCGACATCGCCATCGTTATCAATGGTCTTGATTGTCCATAATCCAGCGGTATCCGTAGCATTTGTTGCATACTTGAGAATGTTTTTTGTGTCATCATAATAGCTTATATGCACTCTGCCAGATGTGTCCACTGCTATAGAAGTATGTTCTCCCACATTTCCATCACGGTCAATGGTCTTCGTTATCCAGGAACCAGAAGCATTGGTAGCATACTTGAGGTCTTCGTTTGAGCAATTATAGTAGCTTATATGTGCCTTGCCGGACGCGTCTACTTTTATGGAAGTAAACTCCCCTACATTTTCGCCGCTATCAACAACCTCGGTTACCCAGGAACCAGAGGCGTTGGTGGCATATCTGAGCGCGCCGTTCGTACTATCATAATAGCTTATGTAGACCTTGTTTGATTTATCTAGTGCTATGGAAGTATACTCACCTACATTTCCTTGATTGTGCAAAGTTTTGATTACCCACGAACCGGTGGCATTGGTAACATACTTGAGGTCGTTTTTGATGCTGTCATAATAGCTTAAGTGCACCTTGTTTAATGTATCTACTGCTACGGAACTATACGACCCAACATTTCCTCCACTATCCACAGTTTCGGTTGTCCATAAACCAGGAATATTCGTGGCATACTTTATACTACCATCAATGCTGTCATAATAACTTATATGCGTATAGCCAGATGTATCCATAACTATCGAGGTATAACTACCAACATTCACATTGCTGGCAACTGTATCAATTATCCATGTGCCGTTGGTATTGGCGGCACATCTGATACTGCCATCCGTGATATCATAATAGCTGATATGCAGTTTCCCCATGGTATCAATTGCGATGGAAGTATATCCTCCTACGGTTCCGCTATTATCAATAGTAGCTGATATCCATGAACCCGATGCGTTCGTGGCATATTTGAGGTTTTTTTTGGTAGTATCATAATAGCTGATGTGCGCCTTGCCAGATTTGTCTACTGCAAGGGAAGTATATCCACCTACCCATGCGCTTTTGTCCACAGTAACGGTTAACCATGAGCCGGAGGCATTGGTGGCATATTTAAGGTTTTTCTTGGTGATGTCATAATAGCTGATATGTGACTTACCAGATGTGTCTATTCCTAAAGAAGTATATACCCCCACATCTCCATTGCTGTCAATGATATCTATTTTCCATGTTCCAGAGGTATTGGTGGCGTATTTGAGATCCCCGTTAAAATCATCGTAATAACTGATATGGACATTATTTGAAACATCAACTGCAAGGGAAGTATATCCACCTATTTTCCCGCTGCTGTCCACAATTACGGTTGTCCATGAGCCAGAGACATTGGTAGCATATTTGAGGTTTTTGTTTGTCTGATCATAATAGCTGATGTGTATCTTGCCGGATTTGTCCATTGCTATGGATGCATAGCCACCGACTCCTGAAGACTGGTCTACTGTCACGATATGCCATTTACTACCGTCGTGATATGCATAGTAAAGATTGTTACCTCCATAAACAATATGAGGATGGCCATTTTTATCGATAGCGATTGCTTTCGAGTAAAAATATTGGGAATACTTTTCTTTAGCAACCGTCTCTGTCTTCCACGGTTTCGCTGATAATGTGTCGGCCATGAAAGTGAAGGTGATAAAAATTAGAGATAACAAAGCAATTTTATGAACAAGCATTTTCATTATTTGCGATCTCCTATAAAGTTACAATTTCCGGATGTTAATAATAAAATTCTTCACGTTGCTGTACGTTGAAAGTATTCAGGCAGATTGCACAGACCATGCAGTCAGAAAAAACCGTAGCAGTTTATTTTCTGATAAAAAATGCTATGAATGTAAATTATCTATATCAAACGTGAAACCTGTAGTTGTATTCTCATGTGAATCTCTTGTAAAATAATTAAAAAAGTACAGGTATCATTATACAGTTTAAATATGATAACTCATATGATTTTTTTACGATTTTTAAAAGTTCCAGAAAACAGGTTTTTTCCCGAATCATTTAGCGCCAATTCAGAGGAGCACGAGTGGAAATTTGTCTGACCGCAGGTCTAATCTTGTGTGCATTCATAGGAATATCTCTGGGTTTAATTGGTGGAGGCGGTTCCATCCTTATCATACCAGTTCTTGTGTATGTTCTTAGTGTAGATGTCCGCCATGCCATCGACATGTCGCTGACTATTGTTGGGGTAACGAGCATAATTGGTGCGGCACTCCACAACCAGCGCGGTGCGGTCAAGTTAAAAACGGGGGTGCTCTTCAGCGCTACAGGTACGCTGAGTGCTTATTTTAGCTCGCGACTGACGTACCTGGTATCCACGGCCATGTTATTTCGTTTTATTGCCATCCTGATGATTTTCGTTGCGGTAATGATGTTGATCAGGAGAAAGAATGGTCAGGACGTGCCATTTCAGCAGGGTAATAATCAGAATAAATTGAAAATATTATCGGCGGGTTTTGTTGTGGGTATATTAACGGGATTTCTGGGTATTGGCGGAGGTTTTTTGGTGGTGCCGGCGCTTGTTTTATTCTGCGGTATTTCCATGAAAGATGCTATAGGGACGGCGCTTCTGATTGTTTCGATCGATTGCTGTGCGGGATTGCTTGGTCATTTGCACTACGGAGGATTCGATTTGCGTTTAACGATGCTCGCAACAATGATTGCCATAGATGGTACGCTTATTGGTGCTGCCCTTTCTCACCGCATATCACCCGTAAGTCTGAAAAAATGGTTTGCCGCATTCGTAATTCTGGTTGCGATATACATAATGGTGGAGAATTATACCGTCCATCGCCTCCCTTATAACATTCACCAGCCACACTCTGAAATCTCACCACGTGATCGTTGAATTCTATTGACTCATCATCTACATTCCGCTATAGTACTTCCTTTATTTTTTGAGAATACCGCAATGGCAATCTTTGTCTTACGCGGCAAGAATGTTGTGAAAGATTGAATGAACATGAAACAAAAAAAACCGTGGGGTGGCAGGTTTACAAAACAAACAGCGGCATCGGTCGAGTCATTTACCGAATCGGTTTCTTTCGACTGGAGATTGTGTCAACATGATATTGAAGGAAGTATTGCTCATGCAACGATGCTTGCTAAGTGTAACCTTATTACGGAAAAAGAAAAGGTCGCAATTATTAAAGGCCTGAAGGAAGTCCTCGCAGAAATACGTTCCGGAAAATTTGATTTCAAGGAATCTCTGGAAGACGTTCATATGAATATAGAGTCGGCACTGATTGAGCGGATTGGTGAGGCCGGCAAAAAACTCCATACTGCCCGAAGCAGAAATGATCAGATTGCTCTCGATTTGCGGCTATGGATACGTGACCAGACGCACATAATGATACATCTCCTGATAGCGTTACAAAGGGAGTTGGTGAAAAAGGGAAAAATGTTTTTCGGGCTTATTATGCCAGGTTTTACCCATCTTCAGCATGCACAGCCGGTATTGTTATCCCATTACTTGCTGGCGTATGTTGAGATGCTGGAGCGGGACATAACACGACTCCGGGATTGTCTTGCCCGGCTCAGCAAATCACCTCTGGGTGCGTGTGCTCTTGCAGGCACAACACTCCCGACAGATCCTAAATTTACGGCAAAGTTGCTCGGTTTTGATGGAGTTTGTGAAAATAGCATGGATGCCGTGAGCGACAGGGACTTCTGTACCGAGTATACATTTTGCCTCTCCCTGATTGCCATGCATCTATCCCGCCTCTGTGAGGAATGGATTATCTGGTGCAACGATGAAATGAAGTATATCGAAATCAGCGACGCCTATTGTACGGGGTCCAGTATTATGCCTCAAAAAAAGAATCCTGATGTGCTCGAACTGATCCGTGGCAAATGTGGCCGGGTGTTTGGTCATCTGACGTCTTTGCTTACCTTGCTCAAGGGGTTGCCGTTAAGTTACAATCGTGACATGCAGGAAGATAAGGTAGCGCTCTTTGATGCAGCGGATACTGTCCATGATTCGCTATCCATTTTGGCAGAACTTGTGGCAAATACAAAGTTTAACAGAGAACAGATGACGGCGGCTTGTGAGAAGGGATTTATTGATGCCACGGCATTAGCGGACTATCTGGTGAAAAAGGGCGTGCCATTCCGCATGGCACATGAAATTGTAGGGAAGATTGTGCGTGAATGCATCCGGGTGCAGTGCAAGCTTTCCGATTTGCGATTGGAGAGTTTTCGGGCATTTTCATCTGTTATAGAAGCGGATGTGTATAAGGTGCTTGGCGTAGAAAATTGTATCAGGAATTACCAGAGTTATGGTTCTACGGCGCCTGGTCTGGTTAAAAAGCGTATTGCGTATTGGGAAAAGAAACTGAGTAAAGGATGAATGGGTAAATAAGCTATGGATATGTTTGAATACAGAAACAAGACGCTCCTTTGTGAGAAGGTAAAAGTAGAGGATATTATTTCAGATGTGGGAACTCCTGCGTACGTTTACAGCAAAAACTCCATTGTGACGCAGTATCATGCGTTGGAGAGAGCTTTCCGTGCTGTCGATACGCTGATCTGTTTTTCTGTGAAGTCAAATTCTAATCTCTCAATATGCAGATTATTAGCAGGGGAGGGATCTGGCTTTGATGTGGTTTCCGGCGGTGAGTTGTTTCGCGCCATCAGGGCCGGGGGCGATCCGTCAAAGATTGTATTTGCGGGCGTAGGGAAGACATATCAGGAACTTCGATATGCACTTGAGAATGACATCTTCATGTTTAATGTAGAATCTCTGGCGGAACTCGAACGTATTAACACGCTGGCTGGAGAGGTTGGTAAAATACCTAAGGTAGCCTTGAGAATCAATCCCGACATCGATGCCAAAACACATACAAAGACCACTACGGGAAAAAAGGAAAACAAATTCGGCATTGATTTTACCGAAGCCGAAAGGATTATTAAGCAATCCATGATGTATCCGAGTGTTGACCTGTGCGGACTCCATGTACATCTGGGTTCACCAATCTATACCGTCGATCCCTATGTACACGCCCTCAAAAAGATCGTGACGCTTATTAACAAATGCAGAGATGCCGGGTTGGATATCCGGTACATGAACATTGGTGGCGGCTATTGTATCTCATATACGGGAGAAAATGTAATACAGCCACAGGATTATGCATCGCAAATTCTTCCCCTGGTGAAAGAGATGCAATGTAATCTGATTATGGAACCGGGACGATTTATTATGGGGAATTCCGGAATCTTGATTACAAGAGTGATTTACACAAAAGAGACCCCGCATGGCAAAAGATTTGTAATCTGCGATGCCGCCATGAATGATTTAGTGCGTCCCGCTCTATACGACGCCTTTCACCGGATATGGCCGGTAAATACGAATATAAAAATGCCGAAGGTTGAAAATCCTGATAAACCAGTGACAAAAAAGGGTATTGATCTGGTGGACATTGTGGGTCCGGTTTGTGAAAGCAGCGATGTTTTTGCTACCAAAAGGGCATTGCCCAGAGTGAGAGAAGGTGACCTGCTGGCAATTTACAGTGCCGGTGCATACGGTTTTTCGATGAGTTCGAATTACAACTCACGCCCGCGCCCCTGTGAAGTGCTGGTAGATGGCGATCAATATCATGTTATCAGGGAACGGGAAACATATGAAGACTTAGTCAGAGGTGAGAATTTTGTGTAAGGACGCGATACGATGGCAAAATATTACCCTGTATTCCTGAATATTCAGAATAAGAAATGCCTGGTGGTGGGAGGTGGCAACGTTGCCTGGCGCAAAGTATGCAGCCTGAAAGAGGCAGGTGCACGGGTAACGGTTGTGTCTCCTGAGTTTTGCCCGGAACTGGAAAAAGAAACTGGAATTGAGCGGATTCAGCGGAAATATGACACAGAATTCCTGAAAGAGACGGTACTTGTTGTTGCCTCTACGGATGACGGCGAAGTGAATCAGATAGTATATCACGATGCCGTTGAGAGAGGGATACTGGTAAATGTTGTTGATAAGCCGGAATTTTGTTCTTTCATAGTGCCTTCATCCATAATGCGGGGTGATCTCTGCATTAGTATCTCAACGGGTGGGGCTAGCCCCGCTTTAGCCCGTAATATACGGGAATATCTGGAAAAACAGTTCGGTGACGAATACAATGAGTTTACAAAACTCCTGGCAGAGATGCGGCGAAAAATTATTTCCGAGATAAAGGATGAATCTCTAAGACGCGATATCTTGCAGCGTATTGCAGGACTTGATATGCTTGATGTTGTTAGAGAAAAGGGTGCATCAGAGACAAAGAAGAAAATGTTAGAGATCATTTCTGAGAAGATTTCCATGAGGTGATTAAGCCGAAAATTTCTATAGATTTCTTTTTTCTTGCAAGAATTTTTATGAATTGTTAATATTAATTTTCGATAAAATCCTTTATTTATTTGTATAGGTAATTAATGTTTTGTTAATTGCTTATAAAATAATGATTTACACCCATGATAGGAGTATAAATGGCAGAGAAAACAGCGACACAAAGAGTAAATCTGAATGAATTGAAATCTGGCGGATTTATAAAACAAAATCAAAAAGACCTCTTTACAGTCCGGTTAAAGGTTCCTGGCGGACGGATTACTCCTGAAAGGATGATGAAGGTCGCTGAGATAGCTAAAAAATATAGCCGGATGGGATTTTGCCATTTAAGCTTCAGACAATCGGTAGAGATTGTCGGTGTACATATTGATGATTTTGATGCCGTAGTGAAAGAATTGGAGGCGATAGGGCAGAAAGTTGCTTCCTGTGGACCGCGGGTACGGGTCCCTACGGCGTGCGGAGGCTGTGAGTATAATCCGAATGGAATTATGGATACGCAATCAAAGGCGCTGGAGGTTGACGAAAAGTTTTTCGGCATCCCATGTCCCCATAAATTTAAGATGGGATTTTCTGGTTGTCCGATTGATTGTACGAGGACGCGGGAAATGGACTTAGGCTTTCAGGGAGTGGTTTATCCGGTATGGAGTAAGGATTTGTGTAACGGTTGTACTTTATGCGCAAAGGCGTGTCAGGAAGGCGCGATTGTCTCGGATAAAAAGGGCAGGCCGGTATTTGATGAATCTAAATGCGTGTATTGTGGCGATTGTATCCGGGCATGTCCAACAGACGCTTGGAAGGACAAAAAAAGGGGTTGGCTGGTGCGCACAGGAGGGAAACATGGAAGACATCCGCGTGAGGCTGATGCGGTACTGAATTTTTTGCCTGATAATAAAGTTAATGACTTTATTGACGCTACGATAAAATGGTATAAAGAGAACGGGAAACCTAAGGAAAGAGTCGGCTCATGTATAGATCGTGTTGGTTTGGAAAAATTTAAAAAAGATGTTGTTGATGCCTTCGCAAAAACCTGATACGGGTCATCATGAAGAACAAAAAAAAATTTGTTATATTCGCCCATAGCGGAACGTACGATAAATTGTATCAGATCATTACGTTAGCAATCACTGCGGCATCGATGGGAAAAGAGACGTATATCTTCCTCTTCTTTTGGGCATTGAAAAGATTTGTGAATGAAGAGTTTGATCCTGCAAAACTGGCTGCCGAATGTGGTGCAGAGGGAGAAAAATTGTTTAAAAGGATGCAGGAGATAAATCCCATTTCACTTCAAGAACTGCTCCGTGACGTAAGGACCATGGGAAATTTAAAAATTTATGCATGCACTGGCGCGGTGAAATTGATGGAATTGGAAGAATCATTTGTTAAAACAAGAGTAGACGACATCCTTGGTTTAACTACTCTTTTGGAAATAGCGGATGGTTCAGAAACACAGTTGTTTATATGATTAAAAATGAGGTTTCGTTGTGGCAATCCATGTGACAGAAAAAAAAGCCGTTGGATACCTGCCGAAGAAGATCCCGATTACCTCAATTTTGGATAAAATAGGGAATACCCCCCTTTTGAAAATTAACAGCGTTGAGCAGGGGCTAAAAAATAAGGACGTCGGAATTTATGTTAAGGCAGAATGGTTGAATCCGGGAGGATCGGTAAAGGATCGTCCCGCCTTGCGGATTATAGAGGAAGCAGAAAAAACCGGCAAATTAACCAGCGATAAAATTATTATAGACTCCACTTCCGGCAATACCGGTATTGCCTATGCCCTCATTGGTGCAAAAAAGGGATATCAGGTAACTTTGGTAATGCCTCTAAACGTCAGTGAGGAAAGAAAAAGAATTGTACATGCTTTTGGCGCAAATATGGTATTTACTGATCCATTACTGGGCTCTGATGGTGCTATGTCAGAAGCAAAAAGGATTGTAACGGAAAACCCCTTAAAGTATTTTTATGCAGATCAGTATAATAACGATGACAATTGGAAAGCCCATTTTGAAACAACTGCTGTGGAGATATGGGACCAAACTGCTGGTGGCGTGACACATTTTGTTGCGTGTTTGGGCACAAGTGGCACCCTTATGGGTACTGGCAGACGTTTAAAGAAATACAATCCCGACATTCAGATAATTGCCGTTGAGCCTGCTACTCCCATTCACGGATTGGAAGGTATGAAGCACATGACTACTTCGGTTGTCCCCGGTATTTACGACAAACATTTTCCTGACAGGAAGATAGCGGTAGAAACAGAAGATGCCTACGAGTCTGTCAAAAGACTTGCAGCAGAAGAAGGTTTTTTTGTGGGATACTCTTCTGGAGCTGCATTTGTGGCATCTTTGAAGGTTGCCAATGAAATTGAGACAGGTACTGTGGTTGTGGTCTTTCCTGACAGAGGGGATCGTTATTTAAGTACCAGTTTTTGGGCGGGTGGGTAAATAGCAAAAAGATCACATCTTTAAGGGGCTGAAAGCGTGCTGTGTATTGACAAGGATAAACTCAGCGAAATCGAAAAAGAAGCGAGACAAAGCTATCCGGTGGAATGCTGTGGGTTGTTACTTGGTACGAATACCTCAGAAAAAAAAGTGATTGAAGTTCGTTCTATACGAAATACAAACACGGAAAGAAGTCATGACAGGTATGAGATAGAAGGCAGGGAGTTTATAAAAGCCGATAAGGAAGCGGCACGAAAAGGACTACAGATCATTGGGATATATCACTCTCATCCTGATCATCCGGCCATTCCTTCAGATTTCGATACTGAGCATGCATGGTGCGGTTACTCTTACCTGATAGCTGCTGTAGAAAATGGTATAAAAATTGAAATCAGATCATGGGTTTTTGATGACGAAAAGAAAGTCTTTCAAGAAGAAGAAATAAATGAGAGTTAAACGGAAAAGGTGGAAATTGTTGATAACAAAAGCAAGATTCACAAACTTTTAATTTTGCGTAATTGCAACAATTTATTAATTTAATTCAATGTTTCAGGTTTAAAAATGACAGAAGAAGAAAAGATTATACCCGATGATAAAGTTGATTTAAGAGGGGTGCTTTGTCCAATTAACTTTGTGAAAACAAAGTTAAAACTGGAAATGATGGATTCAGGCCAAGTTTTGGAGGTTATGTTAGACGATGGTGAACCTATCAGGAGTGTTCCAAAAAGTGTTAAAGAAGAAGGACACAAAATTGTACAAGTAGAAAATTTGGGAAATGCATATCGTTTGTTGATTAAAAAATCATAAAAGATAAAAATATCGGTACTTTTTCATAAAATATATTTGACTTTTTACATCAATAAACATTATATTCGCGTCTTGTATATTTATGAATAGTTTTTTCATAGAAAAATGAAAGTTAATGTAAAAAAACGATTAAACATTTAAGGAAAAATAACGTTTTTATCGTTGGAAGGAGTGAGTTATGGAGACAAAAGAAAAAGGAAAAGTTTTTACATCCGAAAGTGAGGGGGGGATTTGGTTTACTTTCTCTCGCAGGAATATTTTGACGTTGGCAGGATGGGGATTGTTTTTTGCTGCAATAGGTGCATATTTATCTCAGATTCTTGGCTATAAAGGATTCTTTTATCCCAAAGTGCTTTTTGAACCTTCACCACGATTTTCTGTAGGAGAGCCTAGGTCTTTTCCAGAAAATTCAGTTACAACCTTGAAATCGAGAAAAATGTTTGTTGTTCGAGACGGGAATAGTTTCAAAGCCATCTCGGTGGTATGTCAGCATCTGGGCTGTGCCGTCGAGTTTTCTAAGGAAAAAAATATTTTTGAGTGTCCCTGCCATGGAAGTAAATACTATAGAAACGGTGTAAACTTTGCCGGACCTGCCCCTAGGCCCCTCGATCACTTTGAAATTGTTTTGGATGACAGCGGAAAGCTGGTTGTCGATACAAGTAAAGTTGTGCCGATTGAAACTGAGTTAATTGTGTAATAAGTGACAGTATATAAAAAGAATATTTTTCAGAAAGTCAGTGTGTTTTATGAGTCAATCGACTTTGCCAAAAAAAGGAATAAGAGCACTTCTTGATCTGGATTGGTTACAAAAAAATATTCGTTGCCAGCATCGATGCCCCGCTCATATGGATGTGCCAGGATATATCCGTTTGATTAGCCAGGGCAAATATGAAGAATCGTACAAATTAATGAGAGAGACCAATCCGTTTCCCGCCGTGTGTGGGTATGTTTGTCCGCATCCCTGTGAATCCAAGTGTAAACGTGGTGATTTTGACAGACCTGTAGCAATAGATGCATTAAAACGATTTGTTACCGACCATATTTTCAAAAATAAAATAAAAGTCCCTCCACAAAAAGTAATCCAAAGAGCTGGAAAAGTTGCGATAATTGGCGCCGGACCAGCAGGGTTAACGGCTGCGAACGACTTGGCAGGAATGGGTTACACCGTTACGGTATTTGAGAAGGAATCTCAGCCCGGCGGTATGATGATGTGGGCGATTCCATCTTATAGATTACCGCGTGAACAGATTATGTTTGATATAAGTCAAATTGTGGCTCGCGGTGTTGAAATAAAAACAAATAATCCTATTGGAAGCCCGGGGAAAACAATTCAAGATTTATTTCAAGAAGGTTATAAAGCAGTATTTATTGCTGTTGGTGCACAAAAAGGAAAAAAACTTGAAATACCTGGCGAAGATGGTACACAAGGTGTTATGGATTGTTTGGAATTTTTGAAAAATGTGAATGACGGTGATATAAGAAGTCCGGGTGAGAAGGTTGCCGTGATTGGTGGTGGTAATTCTGCGATCGATGCTGTAAGAACGGCAAAGCGTCTTTGTCAGGATGCATTTATTGTATACAGAAGAACGCGAGAAGAAATGCCGGCTCTACCGTGGGAAATAGAAGAAGCAGAGCATGAAGGGGTACAATTTCATTTCCTGTCTGCGCCTATCAGGATCATCACGGAGAATGAAAAAGTTAAGTCGTTGGAGTGTATCAAGATGAGGCTTGGCAAACCTGACAGCAGCGGACGGAGACGACCTGAGCCAGTTCCTCAATCGGAATTTATCATAGAGACAGACTGCATTATTACTGCTATAAGTCAGGAAACCGATCTTAAATTCCTTGGAGACAATTACGGGTTGGACGTTACCAAGTGGGGAACAATTAGTGTTGACGATAACCTTGTCACCAATAAAGCAGGTGTTTTTGCCGGCGGCGATGTAACGCTTGGCCCAAGCACGATTATCGAGTGTATTGCGCAAGGGCATACTGCTGCACAATCTATTGATAAATACATCAGAGGCGAAGAGATTCAAAAACCAAAGAAAAAGGTATGGGTGACTCTTTTAGATAATGAGTTTGATGAACGGGAAGGAAATTATGATGCCATGCCTCGCCAACAAATGGAACTGTTGCCTGCAGAGAAAAGAGAAGGAACTTTTGATTTGGTAGAGCTGGGGCTTACCGAATCTCAGGCGAAGGAAGAAGCCTTGCGTTGTTTGAAGTGCGATCTTAGCATTAATGTGGAGACTAATGAATGTATTCTTTGTGGTCGTTGCAGCATGGTGTGTCCCGTTGGTGCTCTAAAGCAGGTGGATGTAAGTAACGAAGGTAAAGAGTATCGTCCGTTTGTTAGTGAGGACGGAATTGTACTAAAATATACCGATGTATGTATCCGATGCGGTAATTGCAAAGATTGTCCGGTAAATGTAATAACCTTAAAGCGCGTGCTTTGGAAACCGAACGAGGAAATAAACAAAACGATGGAAGAAACGGAGGAATAGGAGAATAATTGTTAATTTGAAAGGGGGGAAAGAGTACACAAAATGGTGGAGAAAGGAATGTACACATGAAGCTAATTCCTGATTTAATAAAAAAAATTACAAATAATGAAATTTGGAGATCCGTGTTTCGTCACGGTTACGCTGATACTCCAAGGAATAGAGCTCTTCAAATCATAAGCAACATATGGTTGCATTTACACCCTGTGAAAGTGCGAGAGCATGGTACGAAGATCCGTTTTACATGGTGTATGGGTGGAATAACGTTTTTTATATTCTTATTTGAAACAATAACGGGAATCCTGTTAATGTTTTATTATGTTCCTGACGTGAACAGGGCATATGCAGATATTGTGGATTTGATGTATGTGGTGCCTTTCGGCAGGTTTTTAAGAAACTCTCACCGATGGGGAGCGCATGCTATGGTCATTACGGTGAGTGTGCACATGTTTCGTGTATTTTTAACCGGTTCGTATAAACCGCCGCGACAGTTCAATTGGGTGGTGGGCGTCATCTTGCTCGTCCTTACCTTTTTATTAAGCTTTACCGGTTATTTGCTGCCTTGGGATCAGCTAGGGTATTGGGCAATTACTGTGGGTACGAATATGGCGCGTGCTACACCCTTTCTGGGACACGAAGGCCCTTTTTCGTATATATTAGGTATGAGACCTGATAATGATATTCGTTTTGCCTTATTAGGTGGGACAGCGATAGATGCTCCTGCTTTGCTGCGTGCATATGTATGGCATTGTATTGCAATACCAGTAATAGCATCTGCTTTGATGATGGTGCATTTCTGGAGAGTCCGTAAGGACGGCGGGATTTCCGGTCCTTTGTAATGTCTTCACAATGTAACATAATTAATGAAAGGTGTTTTTGAGGAGTGGTTCCATGGAAGTAAGACAAGAAAAGAAGGGAATGATTGAGTTAAAAGACGATAAGGTGTTTACATGGCCCACCCTGGTTGCTAAAGAATTTTTAGCTGCTATTTTTGTTACGGTAGGGCTGTTGTTTTATTCGTATTTTGTCGATGCACCTCTCAGAGAGTTGTCGAATCCGGGACAGGCTGAAAATCCGGCTAAGGCACCGTGGTATTTTTTGGGTTTACAGGAGGTATTGGTTTATTTTGATCCGTGGTTTGCCGGTGTTGTCCTGCCAAGCATCATCATTTTAGGCCTGATACTTATTCCGTATCTTGATAATAACCCCAAAGGAAATGGCTATTATACCTTTAAAGAAAGAAAGTTTGCCGTGACGACTTTTGTTTTCGGCTACATTTTTTGGTATGTTTTAATATACATCGGTACGGCTCTCAGAGGACCTTTTTGGGCTTTTTTTTGGCCTTGGGAGAAATGGACGCACGACTTTCCGACACCGCCTCCGTTGCATAATTTGCCTCTGCCATTGGGGATTATTCTTATGTGCGGTTTTTATTTTGCCGGATTAACACTTCCTGCATTGTTCAAAAAAGATTTTTTTATGAAGTTGGGCATTATTCGATATTCGCTTACTATGGGATTGCTACTGACGATGATTGGGACAGTGATTAAAATGGTGTTTCGGTTGGCATTTAATGTGAAATTTATTATCGCTACGCCTTGGATCAACATATAATTTCCGTGTGATGACTCATTTAAGTATTTCCAGAATAGGTGAAATATGAGCTTACAAAGATTAATCTTTTTTGTTTTGAGTGTCTTGTTTTTCATAGCTACTGCGATGTGGCTTAAAGACGAGTTTAAGCCGAAATGGACAAAATATCAAGAAAAGTATTATGGAGAGCAGGTTCTAAAGGTCGAAAAAGAATTTTTAGCAGCTACTGCTGCAAAAGACAAAGAGCTGTTGGAGAAGCGCTTGGTATCCCTGAAAAAACCAGTTTATGAAATTAAGCAAATACTGTTAAAAGGAACTTACAGCTGGAGCAAACAACAGAATGGGGATAAAGTAGACAGGTGCATGACTTGCCACATCGATGAAGATAAATTAAAGGCCGTGCATCCCAGTACAAAGGAGTTGCCGTTTGATATTTATGGATGTACTGTTTGTCACGGAGGTATTGGTAGGGCCTTGAGTGAAGAGGTTGCACATGAGGGTATGTATTATCATAAACGTCAAATGGAACTGAGACTAACTACTGCAGAAATAATGTTTGATTTTTGGAGCGAGTTGGCCATCTTGACACCTGAAGAAAGTGATCCAAATGAACGGCTGGAGATGGGAAATTTTAAGAAGTACAGTATCACGGGTGACAAAGCAATCTATGTTGGCAGCCAAAAATGTCTCAAATGCCACAAAGGGTTGACCTCTCCGCATGTAGAAAGATGGCAAAGGATCAAGTTCAAGACGTTTGAACGGGTAAAAGAAGCCCCTGATTATATTGCCGGAACTGACGGATACAGAAAGACCTGCCTGAAATGCCACACGACGGGTTATGATGAAGCAACGGGAAAATTTTCTGAAGAGGGGGTTACCTGTGAGGCGTGTCATGGGGCAGGAGAAGTGTTTAGCTATTTCATGGAGATTGGTAAGGCTCCTGAAGGACAAAAAATTGCTAAAGTAGGGACGTATGGAACACCCTATAATGTGTGTGGACCTTGTCACAATACCAGGAATCATGAGATGCGTTTGAAATTTTTTCAGGAAAGGGGCGGTTCTGATGAATGGTTTTACCCGCAACATACGACTCCGTACAAAACGAGTTTTTCAGGAAAAGATGAAGCAGGATCAAAGTCATTGCCAAAAATTCAATAAAAGAAAACTTGGTCTGTTATCAAAAAGTTTATTACACATAAATTGCTGGTTTTGAGGGGAGGGGGGCTTAATTATTATGAAGTTGTTAAAATTGGGAGCGATTTTACTCACAGCTTTATTGGTGTGGAGCTTGCGGACTGGCAGTATAAAGGCTCAGTCAGAAGCTGAGTTAAAAGAAATGCAAAAGAAGGCTACTAACTATTACGATATTTTGTATCCCAATGATACCTTAAAGGATTGGTTTACAAATAACGTTGGATTGGAAAAAGGTGCTGGTCCATGGCAAAACTTATATAAACCGGTGCCCTTGCAGATGTACTGGTTTCCCGAAAGGCATTATGTAAAACCTGATGGCACGTACTACGATCAGTTGTTGGAAAAATATAAACCAAATGATTGTGTTAAGTGTCACGAAGAAGTGACTCCTGGGTTTGTAAAAGACTGGGAAGATTCAACCCATGCAAAACCTAAAAAAAACCCACGGTTTGCGGAAAAGACACAGCAAATAGAGAAACTCATTGGCAGGGAACTTAAAGAAGTTACCTGTAGTGACTGCCACGGGAAGGATCATAAGGAGTTGCGCATGCCTACCCCACAAGTATGTGGTGAGTGTCATCCTCAGCAAACAATTGAATTTATGGGTGAAGCAGAACGTGGTCGCCCGAATCATATTGAGGGTCTCGCAGCCAATGTTATACCACCGTGGTACCCAGAGATGTTTCGAAGAGGGTATCCTGCGGCGCAGTTCGGATGTGATCTCTGCCATGCTACAGACCGATGCAATATTTGTCACTCGAGGCATAAGTTTGCTGCTTCTGAGGGAAGAAGGCCTGAGGCCTGTATGAGTTGTCACATGGGTTTTGATCACCCGGATGCAGAAACCTATGGTGAATCCAAAATGGGTTATATTTATCATATGGAGGGGGAACATTGGGATTGGGAAAAACCATTAGCGGAAGTTGTACCTGGCAAAGATTATCGGACACCGACGTGTCAATTTTGTCATTTTGATCAGGGAAATGGTACGTTTGCTCATAACCCGGTAATTAAAGGTGTATGGAGAATGGGAACGGTTCCACCAACCGGAATTGATTATAAGTCCTCTCTAAAGGATTACCCCTTTGGTATAAATCTTCCGCCTATGAATTATAAACTTGATGTATATTCTCCGGAAAATAAAAGAAGATCGGAACAGTGGGTTTCCGTTTGCAGCAAGTGTCATAGTCCGAGATTTGCCAGATTGTACCGTGAAAATTTAAATGATTTTATGTTTGAAATGTGGAGTTTGCAGGATAGAGCTCAGTCCATAGTAGATGATATCGCTGCAAACGATGAATTTGATGTTCCTATTAAGCGAAGGGATATATTCCCACTTGGAGATATTCTTGCAGATGCGCTAGGACCTGGGTTATTAGGGGATGCAGTGCATAGAGCATTCAAAACGACGGGTGGTAAGGTACCTGTTGTTGGACCAATTCTTGGTTTGTATGGCCTGTTTATGACTGGAAAAAACAACCCTTCAGAGATTGAGCTTACCTATGCGAACATGTGGTTCGGTGATGCTAAACACGCATATAAAGGTGTTGCTCATGGACAACAGGATATAGCGTGGTGGTATGGCGCTGCTAAGGTATATCAGGGAATTAACCGATTAGAAAGTCAGGCGATCGCGCTTAAAAGAGGAAAGAAGGTTGATGAGTTTATGGTGGCAACAGGTAGAAAAAATGTTGCTGGTATTGTTGGAAGTATAGTTGGTATCGTTGCAGTCATCATGTTTGGTGCTGCTTTATGGAAAAAGAAACGAGAGTCGCAATCCTCATAATGGCGCTTAAGTTTAATAATTAAAACAAAAAAGGCATCTTGTATAAGATGCCTTTTTTGTTTACTATACATATCAAAAAATATTGGAGATAATGATGCTGCGTGATGGAAAACAATATACTTTAAGCTCGTTACAGTTTGGTGCCTTTCCCTGCGATTATCAAAATGATGAAGAAGTCTACAACAATTCCGGGGTTGTAGTCATAGGAGTTCCATTTGATGGGACTGCAACTTATCAGCCGGGCACTAAATTTGGTCCCAATGCAATATTAAACGCTTCTGTTAATATTGAACCTTACGATGACGAGTTAGACGAAATTTATAAGATAGGAATTTTTACCATCGGGACCCTCAATGTAGAAGAAATACACACGGATGCTAAAAAAGTAGTTGATACCTTGTATAAAGCGAGCAAGGCTATCGTAAAAGACAATAAATTTTTGGTAACTTTGGGAGGAGAACATTCGCTGTCACAGGGAGTAATTAGAGCCTACAAAGAAAAATACCGGAAACTATCCATACTTCAATTGGATGCACACCTTGACTTAATGGAACAATTCGGGGGTACTAGTTTCAGTCATGCAAGCGTATCGAGACGAGTAGTTGAGGATTTAAAATGTAAAGTGACTAGTTTTGGTGTCCGGGTAGTATCGAAGGAAGAGTTGATGTTTGTTCAGAAGAAAAAAGATTTCATCTCGGTATTTTACGCAAAAGATATTCATGATAACGACGATTGGCATGATCAGGCGTTAGAAACATTAGAGGATCATGTATATATTACCTTGGATGTGGATGGCTTTGATACGTCTATCATGCCAGCTACCGGCACACCTGTTCCCGGTGGTCTCTGTTGGTATCGAACAATTGACTTTTTACGAAAGGTATACAAAAACAAGAAGGTGGTTGGTTTTGACGTCGTTGAATTAAAGCCAAACCCGGGAGATGAAGCCCCCAATTTTTTAGTAGCGAATCTCGTATATAAAAATATTGGGTTTTATAAGAAATATACACTTCGTTCCTAGCGTTGAGAGGATTCCTCTGTTTTGATTTCATGAATCGATGTTTGTTATACCTGATAAAGGGTGGCAATTTAATTTGTTTAAAAATGTAGCGGCGACCTCTATTAGTGGCGTCAGGAGAGAGGACAAACTACCTGCTTCACATGTTTTGCACGAATTCCATGTAAATATACGGGTTTTTCAAAGAGCAAAATTTTATGATAAAGAATATATTGTTACTTATATTGTACAAAAAGATGCCATCTGTAGCATGGACGATGCTCTTGGTATTTTGCATTCTGTCAGGGTGTGGTAATAAGGCAAACAATCATAATAAAGAAGGGATTTTGTTTTATAATAAAGGGAAGTACACTGAGGCTATTGGAGAATTCAAAAAGGCGTTGGAACTAAACCCTAGTTTTTATGATGCACATTATCATTTGGGAATTGTTTATTACGCAAAGGGTATGACTGACGAATCGATAATAGAACTAAAAAAGGCAATTGATATAGACCCCAACGAACCCAAGGCACACTATAATATTGCATTTGCCTACGTGGCTAAAGAAGATGTTGCTACAGCGCTTACAGAGTATCGAAAAGCTGTTGATTTGTTTGCAGCAAGGAAAGATAAAAAAGAGGCGGATGGGTATCTCTATATGGCTGTTGCTTATAGTTTGATAGAAAAAAATGATGAAGCCCTCTCTGCTTGTAAAAAAGCGCTGAAAATCAATCCGGCTCTGGAAGACGCACATTATTTCTTAGGGGTTTGTTATTACAAAAGGAATATGATTGACGAAGCAATTGCAGCTTTTAAAAAAGTCATTCAATTAAATCCAAAATCTGAAAAGGCACATAACCTGCTATTCACGATTTACGACAAACTCGGAAAAACGGAAGAATCTATCGAAGAGGACCGCATATTGAAACAAATAGCAAGGGAACGGAGAGAACAACAATAGACGTTGGTAGCGGGTCGTAGCGGAAGTAGTAAAAGCAGATAAAGCTACAATACGGTAAATGAGCGAAAATATCCTCGGGGATTTGTTTATGCAAACGGCAACGATTAAAAAATAGCTATGACAATATTAAGGTGAAAATATAATTCTGCAAAAAATGAAAAGGGAGGAATGAAGCGGTGGAAAAGGATATTGCGCGTATAATAATTAGCGAACGACAGATTCAAGATAAGCTTCTGGAATTATCCAAGACATTGATCTGTGATTATCAGGGCAAGGATTGGACTGTCATTGCAATTTTAAACGGAAGCCTTATCTTTCTTGCCGACCTGATTCGTTTAATTCCATTTCCTATCAGATTAGATACTATCGACGCGGCTACCTACGGTGAGTCAACTTTTCCTCAAGAAGAGACCAAGATAATCCGTCACTTTAAGATTGACATAGAAGGGAAGCATGTACTGGTGATCGATGATATCGTTGATACAGGAAGCACTTTAAAAAGGGTGTTAGAAGACATCAAAAAATACCATCCTGAAACACTGAAGAGTTGTGTTTTTTTAAATCGGAGAAGCAGGAGACGGTATAATGTTCGTCCGGAATATTGCTGTTTTGATATCGGGGATGATTATGTAGTTGGTTATGGGCTGGATTACAATAATAAATATCGAAATCTGCCATTTATAGCAGTGTTGAAAGATGAATGTTATCATCGTGAAGGTCTTGTCAGATAAGGAGGAACAAAGGTACGTATTTCTTTGAAGGCCATTTTTGCCCATTTAACAGGCAGTTGCAGAGGATATACAGAAGTATTCGCTTCAGATGAAATATTAATTGGTACCGATGCTAAAGCCCACATTCATTTTGACCCTGAGATAGACAAAAACACGTCAAGGTATCACACCAAAATACAATTACGGGAATGTGATTATATATTAAAAGATCAGGGAAGTGCAAAGGGGACACTTGTAAACAATCGGTTGGTTAATGAAATCGTGCTGAAGGACGGTGATTTGATAGAGTTTGGTGCTGGCGGTCCCAAGGTACGGTTTCGGACCAAAACTGATAATGCCGATGTCTGTAAGCCGTGTACAAAGATTGTAGAAGACTCGTTGGGTATAGCGAGTACCTTGCATAGAGGCGGAATTACAACAGCAACAGCGTTCTTTAAACAACTTCTGTGGGAGGCCTTTACCCAGACGTCTCGTACTTTTAAAATAGGCGCATTTCACATTCTTTTTGCAGTATCCAGTAGTCTTGTCTCATATTTTTACATTCAATATTTGCGGCTGTCAAAGACGGTTGAAAAGGTGCACGCTTGAAGTTGAAAGAAGTGTTGCTGAAAGAATCATCAAGAGCTATAGCGATGGAGTCTGTCTGATCCAAGGAGCCTTTTATTTCTATGATGAAGTAACAAATGAACCACTTATGATGATGGGCAAAAGGACAGCGCGGGATTAACGAATTTACAGGTAACGGATTTTTGGTTAGTGCAGATGGTCTGATCCTGACCAACCGACATATCGCAGAGCCGTGGTGGGAAATGGAGATGTCTCCATTCATTCATATAGAACCCACGATCAAACCCCGGTTTGACGTATTTTGGGCATTTTTTCCTGACATTAAGGAACCGTTTGACTTAAAAACAGAGGTGATTTCTCACGAGATAGACGTAGCGCTGCTTCGCTTTGATATGCGCGATGCTAAAATTCCCGTCCTTGAATTGGACGCAACAGGCAAAGGGACGATAGTGGGTGAGCCTGTGATATTGTTAGGTTATCCGGCAGGTGTTAATGCCATTTTTGCGAAAACAGACCCCGTGATTGTAAAACAACTTTTGAATTTGCCTTTCATTTCATTGGTGCAAGAACTATCAAATTGTGGTTTGATAAGACCTCTTACGACACAAGGTCACTTAAGCGACATCATGTCTGACAGAATCATCTATGACGCTCAAACAACTGCAGGTGGAAGCGGAGGGCCTATTTTTAATAATAAAGGAAAGGTAATTGGAATTAGTTACGGAATTTTTCCTGGCTTCCGAGGTTCCAATTTTGGTGTTCCTATAAGTTATGGTATAGGACTGATCAAGTCGTTATCGTTAAGCAAAAGGGATTAAATCAATGAGAAATACTTGTCCATCTTTTTCTACAAAAAATAAAGAAATGGGTAATATGCAGATTATTACTTGGGGATTAATAGAGATTTATCATACGATTTTGTGTGTCTTTATGTTGTTTATGCTTTGCAGTTCATTACATGCACATTCTGATGGCGCGCCTATAGGTTGCCTTGGTGCAGGAATTGATAAATACGACTGGAATTTGTATGCACCAAGAAGTACGTTCACCTGCGGTAATTTAGGATGCCATTATCAATACCCAATTGATATCGGGAAGGCTAAACTAAAACTATTTGTAATAAGCAAGTGTGAGCCTGGACAAATTGTGGACATTTTGGTGTCTTTTGAAAAGACAAATACTGAATTCCATGGTTTTGAAATTACCGCTAACGATAGATATTATAATCAAATAGTGGGTACCTTCATTAATCCTGACAATGATGAAGATATACAGATAATAGGGAATGGGCTCTTTGTGACTCACACAAAAAAGGGGACACAGCAGAAATTCTGGCATGTAAAGTGGCAAGCGCCTCCGGCAGATTTTCCGGTACAAAACCCTGTAAGGCTTTATGCTATGGGAGTCGAAGCAGACAACGATGGGACTGCTATGGGTGATTATATCTACAAAGCGACGAGGCTTATTGAAGTGGTGCCAAAGATGGTAAAGAAGGGGCAAATTAAAGCAATAAAGAAGGAGTGATCTGATGAAGTTAAAAATTTCTTTTTTAGGATTAACGTTTATCCTGTGCTTATCTTTGACAGCCAATGCCTCCCAGCTTGATTTTTCATGGAATACGCCCAAGACATATGTGCATAACAAAGGTACTGACGGAGAGACTATGTACATCATATGGTTTTACAATTTAGAAAATACGTTTGAAAAACCTATAGCAGTTCCTGTCGAAGTATTTTTAATGACGGATACGGGTGAGAAATATCTGGATACTTATTACCCGGAGATTATGGATCATGTAGCTAAGCTAGATGAAGATTACAAGGAAGGGAAGAAATATCAGCACACCGCTATCGCAAGGGGGGAGTTGGTTCCCAAGACAATCAAGCATTGTGTGGCGATGTTCGAGGATGTAGATCCCAAGGTAAAGCGTCTCGATATATTTGTGACGGGTATATCACATTTCTTTTTTTGGCGATGCCGGATGATTGATTCCTCGTACAAGATTACCTACGAAAGGGAGCAAGACTATTGGAAATTAATTGAGCATGGGATGACGAAGGACTCTTCGCAAAGTTCCTACAAAGTTGAGTCAGGGAACTGGTAAGAAACTGTTGTAAATATCCTGCGGCACGGTTTCAACAGCCGCATTTCGTGCCGATTTCAGACGTTCAGCAAGCGGGGCAAGTTCATGTTTTGCAGGCGTCTTGTGAACTAGCATGTATGCAAAAGAAATAAATATTTTCATGGACGAGACCGACCGTGTAACCCAAAAAGCGCACGGTCATTGCTTTTTTTAAGCCGGTATTTGTCGCCGTCCTGCTCGTCAGTCCAACCAGCAGGGAGATTGGCAAAGGAGCAAATCTCGTTATATTCAATTCTTATTTTGGCATAATTTTTAACCAGTCATCCATAGAAAGGACGGGAACGATTTTACCTGTCTGACTGGGTACGAGGGGTAGAAAAAATTCTACCGCTGCACCGTAATCGTTTGTTTCGAAGATAATAAAATAATCATGTTCGGTAACGGTAACGTAAGCTCCTAATACCTTTATACCTTTTTCCTCTGCCGTTCTTCTTCCTTCCCAGAACTTGCTCAGCATCTTTGCGCCATCTCCACTCCTGCCGGGACAATTTTCCGGAGTATGCGTCCAGTGGGCAACATATAAGGTTCTTTTTTCATCGGGATTTATGGTCCGCTTTGACTCCTTTTCATCCTCGTGTGCGTATATATCAGGGCTAAAAAATGTTGTAGTAATACAAAAGACAAAAATACTTAACAACCATTTTATACCACGTTTCATATCTTTTTTCTCCTTCTTCTTTGCTTTCAAACTTAAAATACCTACAAAATGATTCGTCCACACTATTTATAAACGATACATTTGTTGCTTTAGATACACCTTCAAAACCCTATGCACTGTAATGACAATTTCCGAATTTCTCCTTTTCTGCCTGACCGTCCGAATACCATGACCCTGGATGATCTCCGGCCTGTATGTTACTCCGGTATAATCCGGTCGTCCCGTATGGTTACTGCAACCATACGGGAATGATTATGGTCGGACTCCTCTCTTGTTTTTACGATGGTCTTATCTCCTTCTTCATCACCGTCGATAATGTGATGCGTAACATCATAAATATTTCAATTTTGACCGGCATTACCTCTGTGACTTTAATGTCTCATCTTACCATATTTTTGTATATTTACAATCTCATTAATGATGGGTAAAAGACCACAGAACAAGGGGAGTAACTATAGTCTCAGGTTTACCAAAAGAGGTGGTGACACCTTCTGTCATGCTGTTGCAGAATCGATATAGATCGTGGTAACCACATGTCCGGGACAAACGAATCAAAAGGATAATTCCTGATGGTTCACGACAATTTATGTTGTTTGTTTTAGCATATTGGTATATATTAAAGCAGCAAAGCTACTACCATGCGTTGTTAAGTCGCAGCGGTCAGATGTATTTATTTTTTTTGCTGACGCTCCAGAGAATTGGAAAAGAATTACCAAACGTATTTTTATAACGAAGCGCGGTTAATGCCCTTCTAAAAAAGAAGTTTTACACACGATACGATTATACGAATGAAAATTCTTGGAATCGATCCTGGCACCCAGATCGCCGGTTTCGGTATGATAGAAAAGACAGGGTCAAAAATAGTAGCCATCGAATACGGTTTTATCAAGGCCGGTAAAAATTATACCTTTCCCCAACGACTTCAAATAATTCACCATAAAATTATGGATATTATATCAAAGCATCAACCTGATCAGATGGCTATCGAAGAGGTCTTTTACAGCAAAAATGTTAAGTCAGCGATCAGGATTGGGGAAGGAAGGGGAATTGTCTTCTTGTGTGCAGCATCAGCAAATATTCCTATTACCGAATATGCTGCTACCGTTATCAAGAAGGCTGTGGTAGGAAATGGAAATGCACATAAGGAACAGGTACAGGAAATGGTAAAAATCATTCTTGATCTGCCGGAGATTCCGGAACCCAGAGATGCCGCAGATGCTCTTGCCATTGCAATATGCCACAGTCACAATCTCAGGTATTAAACTGAGTGCGTTCTTAGGGAATTATTCAGTTTGTACTTTGCAGTGCTCGCAGAATATTTTTTGAAAACTCAGTGAGTGTGTTGTCCCTGGCTCCCATTACGAGGATACAGTCACCTGGTCTTACGTAGTTTTTAATTGCGGGAATAATATCATCTCTCTTCTCAATGAACAAGGCATTCTTGCCGCCTTCATTTACTCGCGTAATAATATCGGCAGAAGAGATGTTCCGTTGTGCTGTACCACCCGCATAAAATATTTCAGGCATAATGAGCATGTCCCGCGGAGAAAGGACGCCTATAAAGGCGCTGACCAATTCCTCCTTCATGAAGTTTGTGGGACCGTAGCCATGTGGTTGAAAGACGGCTATGGCCCGGTTACAGCAGAGTTTTACCGCAGTTATTGCGGCCATAATTTTTTCAGGATTATGGGCATAGTCATCTATTATTTTTATCCCACGAACTTCACCAATAATATCCATTCGACGTTGAACACCCGTGAATTGTCTGAGCGCTGCCGATGTCATGTCGTCGGAAATGCCAAGACTTCTCGCTACAGCAATTGCTGCAAGTGCATTCGATACATTATAGATGCCCGGCAGATTGATTTGAAAAGAACATGCGTCCACGGTAAAACTGGATTGGAATGTTTGATGAACAATATTTCTTGCACTTATGGCAGCGGGGTTATTTACTCCATAAGAAAGAAGGTTTTTATGGTTAAAATCGATTTTTTTTAGATAAGGACAATCGGCATTTAAAATCAGAGTGTCTCTGGTATTTTGCGAAAGAACAACAAACATCTTAGAGATGTCTTCGATCGTCTTGTGATCTTTCGATATGTTTGTGATGACAGATACCCGAGGAGTATAGAAAATAATGCTACCATCACTTTCGTCAGCTTCAATAGAAATAATATTCGATGTGCCTGCTTTTGCATTGCCCAAAGAGGATTCATGTACAAAATTTTTAATACAACCACCCACAACAATAGTAGGAGATAAGCCGGCATAATCGAGGATATAACCCACCATACTGCTTACGGTAGTCTTTCCGTTTGTTCCGCCGATAGCGATCCCATACTTAGGATTAAACATTTCAGCCAGAAGGATGGCGCGTTTCAGAATCGTTTTGTTCAATACACGCGCTTTTATAATATCCTGATTGTCTTCTTCGATTGCCGAGGAGATAATCACGTAATCGGTATTTTCATCAATACCGGAGCCGTCTTGAAGGTGAAGCAAGATACCCTGTGCTGCAAGTTTGGAAAATACATCCGAGGCAATGTTTTTGTCAAAATTTCTGTCTGACCCACTGATAATATGGCCTTGCCCTTTCAGCACCTGGGCAATGGCGCTCATGCCAATACCGCCCAGTCCGGTAAAATGATATGAAAATTTCTCTGAATCGACATGATTCCCCATGATATTTCTCAGATTTTTCGTATTATGGGAAGAATAAAAAATTTCGATGGGTACCGTGGGAATGATTGGTTTGTGGGTTGCAACATCCTTTGCTTACTTTCCTGTTTCATAAACGTTAAAACTATACAGAATAAAATTTTAATTGTCAAATGTTTCTTACACGTTATTCATTCTTGACAAGCCTCATGAATCGTTCTAGAATCTGATGTTTGTTTAAAGATGCCTACCTTTTATTTTTTATATGATATGTAATCTTGATGCAAAGATAGAAAATGGTAACAATTTCTTTTTTTGACAAGGCAACAGATGATGGATGAAACCTTGGATACAATAGGCAGACAACTTATTCTGGAGACATGGTGATACTGTAAGAAGATTATCGACATTGTTGATGCCGTAAAGAGTATTCTGATTAAGATAAGAGAGGTTGCAAACACAGCGCTGATGGCCATCGATTCCACCCTTACGATGCAACTGGTGTAGCTATTCATACGAATACCCCATTTCAGTTCACTCGTTTACTGAATATGGCACGTTACTGTTAATATCTTTTTTATGACGATATCGTTAATCCCCAGAATACAGCTTCTTTAGATCTAACATGTATTTCATGGGCTGAAAACTTCCCTTACAGAGCTAAAAAGGGGATCTTTCCTGTTGAAATGCCCAGAAAAGGATAAACCGGCAAATAAGGTTGCCTGCATTGTGAATTTCAACGCGCAAAGCTATTAATAAAAGCACGGAGAAATATTTATGAAAAACATCACGACAAATTGGATCGACGATTACTTTAACAACCACGAGGTGCATAAACATGCCTTTAAGAATGTTGTGTATCAGGTACAGTCAGAGGTTCAAAAAATCATAATTGTTGATACCTACAACTACGGCCGATGTCTTATCCTTGATAACGAATTTCAATCAGCAGAGATGGATGAATTCATTTATCACGAGGCGCTCGTACATCCTTCCTTTATCTTACATCCCGGAGCCGAGAACATTCTCATTTTAGGTGGTGGTGAAGGTGCAACATTACGTGAAGTACTTCGGTACAAAATGGTAAAAAAGGCAGTTGTGGTTGATATTGATAAGGAAATGATCGTTTGTGCTAAAAAATTTCTTCCCTCATTTCATGAGGGCGCATTTGATGATAGTCGTGTTGAACTCGTTATTGAAGACGGGAGGAAATACATGGAAAAGGTTCAGGACCGCTTTGATGTGGTTGTCATTAATGTTAATGGCCCGTTGGAGAGGGGATCATCATATATGCTTTTTACCATGGAATTTTATCAGATCCTTGCAGAAAAGCTGAGGACAAATGGAATCCTTGTCGTACAATCGGGTGCTGCTTCCTTCTCTGAGAATGAGATGTTTACGAGTGTTTGCAATACGCTCGGTAAAGTCTTTTCATCCGTATTCCCTTATGTTGCCTATGTTCCTTCTTACGCATTACCGTGGGGTTTTTCTTTGGCGACACACAACCCATCAAACCTCGATATTTCTAGTGATGAAATTGATGCAAGAGTTCATTCAAGGATCAATGGCGAACTTCGTTTTTATGACAGTATTACCCATCATGCTATGTTTAATTTACCAAAGTATTTACGAACTGATATTCAAAAACAAAGGCGTATCATAAAGGATAAAGATCCATTGACCGAACATTATTCCGGTATTCCCACAGAATCCACAAATCAATAAATGTAGCTAAATACAGGTGTCATATCTTTCTTGTGTCGTACGCTTGCTACACATTATTCCTTCGCAATGGTAAAACCCGCATTATTACCCATATCTTTTTGAAGTATTTTCAATCCGTTTCAAAATTTACTCTTCCAAAAACCGATGGTCTTATTTTCCATCATAGAGCAGCTTAAAGTCGAGTTTTTCGTCGCATCTGTTTTTGTGGGATACGTATTTGTTTTCTTCATTTTGCCAGGGTAGTCACGCGTAAAGACTGATGTCCTTGTGTCCGCGCTGAGGAAAGAGATGTCGCTGTTTAAATTCCCAGAACTTCCGTTTACCATCAATTATTTAAATATGGGTAGTTTGCTTTTTTTGAATCAAAAGATGAATAACACCCAAGGTGGCATCGTTCAGACCGATAATGACAATTTTATTCTTTGTATCCGTGGTTTGTTTTGAGAACCTTTCTTATTTCTTCATTCATCTTCACTACCGCCTCCCTAGTGGCGTCTCTCCATGAATCAATACCATATTTTTCCTTCCAGGGGGAAAGATTGTATGCGTAGAGGATTGAACGAGAGGCATTGATAATTGCCCCGAGACCATCAGGGTTAAAGCAACATGTGATGTCTTTTGCTGTAGCGCCCTGGGCACCGTAACCGGGGACAAGGAAATAAGCCGTAGGCATAATCTTTCGTAATTTTGTTATTTCGTGTGAAAATGTGGCCCCCACGACAGCACCAACTGCGCTGTATCCGTGTTTACCAATGACATCTTTTCCCCATGTATATGTCCTTTCTGCGATAATTTCGTGAAGTTTCTTCCCCTCACATATGAGATCCTGAAATTCTCCTGAGTCTGGATTTGATGTTTTAACAAGCACGAATATGCCTTTATGATATTTTTTGGCCGTTTGAAAAAAAGGGAGTAAGCTGTCAGTCCCCAAGAATGGATTAATGGTTATGGCATCTGTGCCGAATGGGGCTTCAACAACATGGTCTGTGCATACCTCTCCAATGTGTGCGTTGGCATATGCCTCAGCCGTGCTGGGCACATCACCCCTTTTTACATCGCCAATTACTATCAACCCCTTTTGTTTGGCATATTTAATGGTTTCTGCATATGCCCAGACACCCCACCAGCCATAAAGCTCATAAAATGCAATCTGGGGTTTGACGATGCTCACATGTGGTGCGATGAGGTCGATAACCTGTATGTTAAATTCCAGAATAACGCGGGCTTCATATTCGAAACTTTGTTTTTGTAAAGCAGAAAACTTCTGCTTAATGGTGTCCGGAATAGATTTGAAATAGGGGTCTAAACCCACAATCATGCAGCTATTTTTTTTGCGGATGGCCGTGACAAGTTGGTCGGCAAAATTTTCTCTGTTGTCAGAGACTGCAGCCAAGTTTGTTTCCCTTGATTCAGAGGTTGTTTTAGTAATTAGAGTGCTAAGAAATTCTTAAGAAGTTTTGGACCTTCTGCAGTTAAAAAGGATTCGGGATGAAACTGCACCCCTTCCAGGGGATATTCCTTATGCCGTATACCCATGACCTCATCGTCATCTGCCCTGGCTGTGACTTCAATACAATCGGGCAGCGTGTCTTCTTTGACGATGAGAGAATGATAGCGAGTTGCCTCAAAAGGATTGGAAAGTCCTTTGTAGATTGTTTTGCCGTCATGTTTGATCATGGATGTCTTGCCGTGCATGAGTCTCCGCGCTCGAATTACTTCAGCGCCATATGAGTAAGCAATGCACTGGTGGCCAAGACAAACCCCGAGAATCGGTATCTTGCCGGTAAAATGTTTTATGATGTCATTGGAAATGCCTGCTTCTTTAGGAGTACAAGGTCCTGGCGATATAATGATGTGATCTGGCTTCTTGCCTTCTATTTCATCGAGGCTGACCTTGTCATTCCGAAAGACTTCCATTTTTGCGCCAAAAGCGCCGATTTGTTGTACGAGATTATACGTAAATGAGTCGTAATTATCAATAATGAGTATCATGTTAATTTCTGCTTCCTTGAGCTGAGATATTAACAAAATACCTTTTGAATATCAAAAGGATTTTATGCACATAAACAGTTGTTTCATTAGTTTGAGATAAATGTTCTTACGACAAAAACAACTTGACAACACTTGTTTTTTTTGTTAACTTTTTGTAAAGTATTAACATATAACTAGTGGAGGAATAAGTTATATTTATCACCTTTTGCGAATTTTGTGTAATTATCAAAGGCTGGATGGGTTGAGCGTCGATTGTATAAGTGGGGTAATCCCACTTTTTTATTTTAAGAATGATAATATTTTCTGAATAAATAGTACAGTCAGCATCAGATAGTCTGAATTGAAGAAAAAAGGTATTTATGGACAAAGAAAGCTTGTTACGTCTGGTTGATAGTTTACACAGGGATAAAGAAATTGCCAAGGAAGTAGTGTTTCAAGGTATAGAGGCTGCCTTGACTATGGCTGCCAGAAAACATTTTAAATCACAGGAAGTAGTCACCATTCAAATTGACAGAACCACAGGAGAAATCTTGGCAAAGGAAGGTTGCAGTACCATAGATCCTTCAGAATTAGGCAGAATTACAGCGCAAACTGCAAAACAAGTCATTATCCAGAAGATACGGGAAGCTGAACGGGATGTGATCTACGAAGACTTCGTCAGCAGGAGGGGGGACATTGTTAGCGGTACGGTTCAGAGATTTGAAGGTTCTACGATAATTGTCAATCTTGGCAAAACAGAAGGTGTTTTGCAGAGGTCGGAACAAATTGATGGAGAGCATTATAATGTGAATGAACGTGTCAGAGCGATCGTTTATGATGTAAAGAAGGTAGGGACACGGGTGCGGATTTTGCTTTCAAGGACGCATCCTGATTTTGTTCGGAGGCTCTTTGAACTGGAAGTACCAGAAATTGCAGAAAATGCTATTGAAATTAAAGCACTGGCTAGGGAGCCTGGTCACAGGACCAAGATCTCTGTGGCTTCGAGTGACCAGAATGTTGACTGTGTAGGAGCCTGTGTAGGGGTGCGTGGGTCGAGGATTAAGAATATCGTGGATGAATTAAACGGAGAGAAGATCGATATAATCCGGTGGAGTAATGAACCAGAGGTCTTATTGCCCAATGCGCTGAAACCAGCGGAAGTTTCTGGAATTATTTTATCTGCAGAGAATCAGGTTGCAACCATTGTCGTGCCAAACGATCAACTTTCTCTGGCAATAGGTAAAAGGGGACAAAATGTGCGCCTGGCATCTCGGTTGACTTCCTGGGATATTGATATTATTACAGAATCAGAATTTGAAGAAAGGCAGAAAACCAGCGCTGAGGGATTGTCAGAAGCCTCTGAGACTAAAAAAACAGCCATTAATAATGTGACTGCATCGGAACCCGGTGAGCGCATACAAACCGATAGGAAAAAAGAGGAAGTTTCGTAATAAAATATATCATTAAATATTAGGAGTTTTCATGGGAAAAATCAGGATCAGTTTACTAGCGAAAGAGCTGGGGGTGAAGAGTAATCTTTTAATTGATAGGTGTCATGAAAAAGGGTTGACTCATATCACCCATCACGCGAATACTCTGATTCCTGAACAAGCGGAAATGATAAGACAATTGTTCAAGCCAACTGCAAAAGAAGTAGTCTCCGCAAAAGAAGCGTCAAAGGTTAAAGAACCTATAGTTCCCCATGAGACGGAGCACAAAAAAGATGATAAAACTGTTTTGCAAGCGGGTAGTGGCATCAAGGTCGTTCAACCCACCAAAATTGTGAGAATTTCAAAGAGTCCGCCCCAGCCACAACGAATAGTAAAAGTGCCTCCGACAAAAACGTTTTGGAAGAAGCGTCCACAGGCTGTTGCACCGGCTAAGAGGAGAGACCATACAGCCGAGGTAATAGAAATAAAGAAGCCGGCAGTTAAAGAGAAAGAAACAAAGATAGTTATGGAACCACCAATAACCGTAAAAGACCTTTCTTCAAAATTAGGAATTCGCGCGAATGAAATTATTACCAAGTTGCTTCTTGAGCACAATGTGCGCTCGACAATTAATCAAATATTAACCGAGGAAATTGTGCAGTTGTTAGGTATTGAGTACGGAGTGGATATTGAGATCAAAAAAAAGGAGATCGCGGCAGAACGCGATTTTATTGCTGAGCAGGTATCTACAAGAATTGAAGATCTGGTGTATCGCGCCCCAATAGTAACTTTTCTAGGGCATGTTGACCATGGAAAGACATCGCTCCTTGACAGTATTCGTCAAACAGATGTAGCGGCTGATGAAGTAGGCGGGATTACACAACATATTGGTGCGTATAAAGTGGAAATGAATGGCAAACACGTGGTGTTTCTGGATACACCCGGTCACGAAGCTTTTACTGCCATGAGGGCACGGGGTGCGAATATTACGGATGTCGTAGTGCTTGTTGTGGCTGCTGATGATGGAGTGATGCCACAGACGGAGGAGGCATTAAATCATGCCAAAGCCGCTAATGTACCGATTGTTGTAGCTTTAAACAAGATTGATAAACCAGGTGCTAATCCGTTGCGTGTAAAACAACAGCTTGCAAATTTAGAGTTAATCCCTGAGGAATGGGGTGGAAAGACACAGTTTGTTGAGACTTCCGCTGTTACAAAAAAGGGTATTACCGCCTTACTTGAAAGACTTTTACTGGAGTCCGAAATTTTGGAATTGAAGGCGAATCCACGGAACCCGGCACGGGGTGTTGTATTAGAGGCCCATTTAAGTGAAGGACGTGGTGTTGTTGCAAATGTCTTGATACAAGATGGCAGCTTGCGTCAAGGGGATATTGTTTTATGTGGAAAAACCTATGGCAGGGCACGCCTTATTACCAATGACAGGGGGATTGAAGTACAGGAGGCTGGTCCTTCAACACCCGTATCCGTCTCAGATTTTTCGGAGGTTCCGGAGGCGGGTGATAAATTTTATGTCGTAGGGGATATACAAAAAGCGAGGGAAATCGCTCTGGAAAGACAAAAGAAAGAGCGTGAAACCTCCTTGGCAAAATACCAGCACGTTACCTTGGATAGCCTCTATTCAAAAATTGCGGAGGGAAAGGTAAAGGAGATTAAGGTCATCTTAAAGGCCGATTATAAGGGTTCTGTTGAGGTGCTTAAAAAGGCGCTGGAAGAGCTCTCCACTTCTGAAATTAAAGTAAAAATATTGCATTGTGGTGTCGGAGGTATTACAGAATCTGACGTGCTTCTTGCGGATGCATCGGATGCAATTGTAATTGGATTTTATGTGACGACTGAGGACAAGGCGCGTATTTTGGCGGAAGATAAAGGGGTAGATATCAGACTTTATAAAATCATTTATGATGCGACGAACGAAATAAAAGCCGCCATGGAAGGTATGTTAGAACCGGAATCCAAGGAGGTTGTATTGGGTCAGGTTGAAATAAGGCACGTTTACCGTATTTCAAAGTTTGGTAACGTTGCCGGTTGTTATGTAAAGACGGGTAAAATTACAAGGAACTCCTCTGTCCGTCTGATTCGTGATAATATTATCATTTATGACGGAAAATTGGAGTCATTAAAAATTGTGAAAGATGATGTCAAAGAGGTTAGGGCTGGTTTTGAATGCGGTCTAATAGTTGCGAATTATAATGATATTAAAACAGGGGATATTGTGGAGGCTTATGAGGTGCAGAAGGTTGCGCGATTCTTAACGGTATAGAAAAAGTATGAATTATTTTGGCTGATTCCATGATAAGGTAACGAGACGACTCACAGTATGTTTTTTTCAATTCAGACAGTTGTGGTGATAGCTACAGGATGTTATGAATCTGGAGTTTCATAAATCTGATGATGCTGTGGTTGGGGTTTTAAATGTTCGATTAGTAATCCGCAGTGCACTTACGTTAAAAGACAAGCGGCGCATTTTGAAAAGCCTAAAGGACCGTGTTAAAAATGATTTCAACGTCTCTATCTCGGAGATCGGCACGCTAGATCATTGCCAATATGCGCGATTAGGCATTGCAATGATAGGGAATGATAAAAAGTATTTGAATAGCACTTTATCGAATTTACTTAATATGTTCCGGATTGCAATTTCAGTTGAGCTTGTCGATTATCACCTCGAATTTGTTTAATTTCATACCTTCGGAATCCCTAAGTAAGTTCTCGCCCCATTTTTGTGAATTCATACTTTTCATTATTCCATAAAAAGTAGGAGGTTTATTATGTCTTCAAGAAGATGCGAACGATTAGAGGAATCTATTAAACAGGAAGTGAGTAAAATTATTTTATATGAATTAAAGGATCCGAGAATAGCTTTTGTTACGATAACAAAAGTTGATATTACAGCGGATTTGAAGAATGCAAAAGTCCATATTTCAATATTAGGGGATGATACTACCCGCAAAAAAACATTACAGGCGATTGAGCATGCAAAGGGCTTTATCCAGGCAAAAGTAGGTGCCCAGTTGCAAATTAAGTATACCCCCGTTTTGACGTTTTGTTTGGATGAGTCGGTTCAAAAGAGCCTGCGTATATCAAAACTAATTGATGAGGCAGTAAAAGGAAACGATATAGCAATAAAAGGTGAGTTGAAAGAATGAAGAAATTATTTTTAGGGCTGCCTAAAGGTAGCCTCCAGGAAGCAACCGTTGAAATGATGAAGAAGTCGGGTTACAGCGTTCATATAAGCCCTCGGTCTTATTATCCCACAATCGATGATGACGAAATTTCAGTAAGGTTGATCCGTCCGCAGGACATGTCCAGATATATTGAAAAAGGTATTATCGACGCAGGTCTGACGGGTGCTGATTGGGTAAAAGAAGCTGGTTCAGATATACGGGTAGTGGTAAGTTTGGTATATGCGAAACAACAGTTGACAAAAGTGCGATGGGTTTTAGCGGTACCAGAGCATTCGGCCATACGCTCAGTAGGTGATTTACAGAATAAAAAAATTGCAACGGAACTGGTAAACGTAACGCGGCAATATCTTGCGGAGCGCGGGGTAGTAGCTGATATTGAGTTTTCTCATGGTGCGACTGAAGCAAAAGCTCCTGATTTAGTCGATGCTATCGTAGAACTTACTGAAACAGGCAGCAGTCTGAAGGCAAACAATCTCCGTGTTATTGAGACGGTTATGGAATCTTCTACGCAATTCATTGCCAACCATCACGCGTGGAAAGACGAATGGAAACGCACTAAAATAGAGAATCTAGCGATGCTTTTTGAGGGAGCAATTATTGCCCGGGTAAAAGTTGGATTGAAGATGAATGTTCCAGCCGGATCTCTGGAACAAGTACTCATGAAATTGCCCGCTTTGAGAAAACCCACCATTTCTCCATTATCTGAAGGAGCGGGTTATGCAATTGAAACGGTGCTGGACGAAACGGTAGCAAGAAGTATTACCCCAGAGCTAAAAAGGGCCGGGGCTGAAGGGATTATAGAATACCCACTAAATAAAGTTATTCTTTAATATGTAGGTGATAAGACATGTTAAGGATATACGCATAAGCATGAAATGTTTTTTATCCAATCATTTTCTATTGTTTGGCTTGTACTATTTTTCATTGTTGGGTTTTTGGGATGCCGTACGGTTACGGTTCAACATGATAATAAGTCAGTCTCCTCAGGTGAGGCGAGGTCTCTGAATACAAATGAAAGGGCATATTCCTATTTTTGTACCGGATATTATTTTTTGTTGGAGAGGGATTGGGAAAATGCTGTTAAGAACTTTGAAAAAGCCCTCCAATGGGATGATTCCTCCGAAAGAATTATTCAGCATTTAGCAACCTGTTATTTCCAGCTGGGTAAAAACGAAAAAGCAATCGATTACATGAAAAAATTGGCTGGTATTAGACCAGATGAATTTAGCGTGCGTTATACCCTTGCCACTCTGTATGAAACCGTAGAAAAATTCAAAGAAGCCATTAAAGAATACGAAAATGCCCGACGGTGCAAGACAACAAAGCTAGACAATATATTTCTGGCAGACGTTCTCTATCGGCTCGCCAATCTGTATATCAACGAGGGTGCGATGGAGAAGGGTGTAGATTGTTACCAGAGTATGTTTGATCTGAATCTGATAAATGAACCAGTTAAAATATATTATGAGATTGGTCAAAAGTATTTCGAAAAAAATGAAATAAAAAAGGCGCGGGAATATTTTTTAAAGGCAAAACAGGCTGATCCAAAATTAAGCTTTACCAGTTTCTATCTTACTCTTTGCTATGATATGCTCAAGGATTATGATAATGCTATTAAGGAGGCCATGATCTTTCTGGAAAAAGAGCCAGATAACTGGGCGATGCACCTTGCCTTGTCTGAAATATATGATAAAACAAGAAATGAACCTAAAAAAAATGAAGAAATCAAAAGAACACAAGAAATTCTGAAAAGGAATACCGATGCTGGCACCCAAAATCCAAAGGAATATTTCCTGTTATGCCAGATTTATAAGAATCAACGTAAGATCGACGACGCTATCTCAGTCATTGAAAATATGAAAACAATCCCTTTGGATAAAGAAACAATGCGAGATGCCCACTTTCTACTGGCAAATCTTTATTACGAAAATGAAAACTTTGACAGGGCCGAAGAGGAATTGAAGATCACATTAATGTTAGATCCTGAGTTTCATGAGGCAAATAATTTTTTGGGCTACTTATTTGTTGAAAATAACAAGAATTTGGATTTGGCAATGCAGCTAATCAATAAGGCATTAAAAGCAGATCCAGAAAATGGCGCGTATCTTGACAGTCTTGGTTGGGCATATTATAAAAAGGCACAACAGGAAGGAAGAGATGAATGTCTGTTTACTGCTCTTAAGATTTTATCGGACGCTGTTCAACGCATGGAAGAACCTGATATTTACGATCATATTGGAGAGGTGTATTATAGTTTAGGACAATGGGATGAAGCGGTTAAGGCATGGGAAAAAACACGTGCTTTATATAACCAAACGCTCAATAATAAAATTAAAATAGTAGATATTGAAGCAAAATTAAAAAAAATAAAGGAATTAATATCCGCAGAAGAAAAAACTATAAAAGTTATTAAGAAACATAATGAGGTTGAAAACGTTATTCAGCCTTAAGTCGTTGTAAATATTGGTTCGGAGGGGATGAGACAAATTGGCCGGACATTCACATTGGGCTAGTATAAAACATAAAAAAGGCGCTGCTGATGCAAAGAAGGGCAAGGCGTTTTCCAAGGTGGCGCGTATGATTACTGTCGCTGCCAAGAGAGGCGGCGGTGACCCGGATATGAACCCCAGATTGCTGCTTGCAATAAGCAAAGCCCGCGCAGTCAATATGCCAAAAGAAAATATCGAACGAGCAATCCAGAAAGGTATGGGTGGGGGCAGCGGGGCAGAATTGTTTGAGTGTATATACGAGGGATACGGGCCTCACGGTATAGCATTAATGGTCGAGATATTGACGGACAATAAAAACAGGACTGCACCTGAAATAAGAAAGATATTTGAACGGTTTGGCGGAAATATGGGAGAATCTGGTTGTGTGTCCTGGATGTTCGAAAAAAAAGGACTTATTATCGTGAACAGTAATGGAATTAATGAAAACGATTTCATGATGTTAGTTCTTGATGCCGGCGCTGATGATTTGCAAAGAGTCGGAGATGTTTTTCAAGTGATATGCTCACAAACAAGTTTAGATGCGGTAAAGAAGGCTATTGAAAGTAAACATATAAAAGTAGAAACATCTGAGGTAAGTTGGATTCCGAAAAATAATATTGATTTAGATGAAGCGGCAGGTCGTAAAGTTTTGGGGATAATGGATGCGCTTGAGGATCATGATGACGTACAAAATGTCTACTCTAATTTTAATCTGCCCCAGATGCTTTTAGATGAAATGCAAACCACGAAATGAACTGAGAAGTATTTACGATTTGCCACAATCTTTTTGTAAAAATTGCAGATTTTGTTGCGGTTGTTCGATTGGAGCAATTTCAGTTTCTTTGAAGTTTCTATGGTGTTTCTTTTCTATATGCAACAATTCAAGTACCTGATCACCGTCCAGTACTTCTTCCTCTTCTAAAGTCTTTGCTAAAAGATCCAATTTATCCCGATTGTCGTTCAGCAATTTTTTAACCCTGTCATAGCTTCCCATGATGATATTGGTAACCTCTTCATCGATAACAATTGCTGTCTTTTCACTGTATTCCTTTTCTTGTACAAGGTCGTGTCCGAGGAAGATGTTTCCCGATTGCCTGCCGAAGGTCTGTGGCCCTAGTTTTTTGCTCATACCAAACCGGCATACATAACTCCGGGCAAGTTGTGATGCTTTTTCCAGATCATTTTGAGCGCCGGTTGATATTTTCTCGAGAACCAGTTCTTCTGCTGCACGACCTCCCAGGAGCACACAAAGGGTATCGAGTATTTCCGGTTCAGTAGTTAAGTATTTGTCTTCCAACGGTAATTGCATCGTATAACCCAGTGCTGCAGTTCCTCTTGGTATTATAGATACTTTGTGTACAGGATCGGTATTGGGAAGCAGGGCAGCGATTAACGTATGCCCTGCCTCGTGAAGCGCAACCGTGCTCTTTTCACTATCGCTCATAATTCTGCTCTTTCGCTCGGGACCGGCGAGTACTCTGTCAATGGAGGATTCCAGTTCTTCCATGCCGACGGAACTCTTATTATATCGTGCCGCCAAGAGCGCCGCTTCGTTAATTACATTTGCCAGGTCAGCCCCAGAAAATCCTGCGGTACGTTTTGCGATGACCTTTAAGCTGACATCGGAATCTATTTTTACACTCTTAGCATGAACGGATAAAACCGCCTCACGACCAATAAGATCTGGCCGGTCAACGGTTACTTGACGGTCAAAACGTCCGGGACGTAGGAGTGCATTGTCCAGGACGTCAGGCCGGTTGGTCGCAGCAATAATAATGACCCCTTTCTGTGCATTAAAACCATCCATTTCTGCAAGGAGTTGGTTCAGGGTTTGTTCGCGCTCGTCGTGGCCGCCACCCAGCCCTGTGCCACGCTGACGTCCAACACTATCGATCTCGTCAATAAAAATAATACACGGGGCCTTCTCCTTTGCCTGTTCAAACATATCCCGTACCCTGGCAGCACCCATACCAACAAACATTTCAACAAAATCGGAGCCACTAATGGAAAAAAAAGGTACTCCTGCTTCTCCCGCAACTGCCTTGGCTAGAAGTGTCTTTCCCGTTCCTGGAGGGCCAATCAATAAAACCCCTTTAGGAATTTTTCCCCCCAGTTTTTGAAATCGTTCCGGGTATGAAAGAAAATCAATGATTTCTTTTAATTCTTCCTTTGCCTCATCGCATCCGGCAACATCAACAAAGGTTGTTTTCTGTGAACCATTGTCAGAATACAACTTTATTTTTGCCTTACCGAAAGACATAAAAGGAGAACCCATCCCGCCAACCTTCTTAAAAAGAAAGAACCATCCAAGTGCCATGATACCAAAGGGAAAAACCCACCACATCAAAATATTTTTAAGGAAATTATTTTCTGCTGCACCTTTGAATCTGACCTTTTGCAATTCAAGCTCATTAACCAGTTCTGCATCCTGCACGGGTACAGTAACAAATGCAATTTTTTCTTCTTTATCTCCTGCAGCGGATAATTTTTTATAGTGGCCACGAATAATGTTCTGCCCCACCGTGCAATCGGATATGTAACCGTTTTTCAGATATAACCTGAACTGGCTGTATGAGATTTCTTCAGCCTTGGGGGATAAAAACATTTGTATTACGTACACGACGGCGAGAAAGAGGAATATATATCCTATGGAAAACCTGGACTTTTTGGATTTATTTTTTTTGTTCATGCAGTTTTGTTAAATAGTTAAAAGTATTACGTAAAAATATAGTATGGCAAATATTTAAAAACAAATTCTAATGGATTATATTAGAAAACAAAGTCAATGTCAAAATATTTCAATTTTGGATTTAAGTTGATAATGGACAAAAAGATACTATAATTATGAAACTCGTCGGGGTGTAGCGCAGCTTGGCTAGCGCGCTTGAATGGGGTTCAAGAGGTCGTGGGTTCAAATCCCGCCACCCCGACCACTAAAGTAAATGGTTTTAGAATACTATATGATGTATCAAACTGCTTTAATCTCGTACCGCGGTGCAAGGTGCGCATACCTTAAAAACATCTTAATGTCTTTGAGTTCCAAGTCTCTTTTATAGATTTTCATGTCATTGTCCTTTTCCTAAAATAAACCTAAAAAACCAGCAGTATTTTGTTAAAAACTTAAGCGGCGAATTTTTTCTTTAGTCATTGCGATTTGATTTTGAAATAGTCACGGGCAAGATGTGCGTTCTTTGAGAGCGTGCTTGTTAAGGCGAATTCAAGCAGGGAATTGATCGCCGGTTTGAATTTATTGTTGGCAATAAGGATGTGGCAGGTATTTTCATCACCTTTGTTCCACTTACCCAGTCATGGGGAACATCCGGAAAAGGCGTTTTTTCGTTTATTTACAGTCTTAGGAAAAATGTCATTCAATATTTATCGTGAGGTGTTTTTATCTTTTTGTAACACTTTAGTTTTTTAAAAATTTTCCATAAAAACCGGATATTAAATGCAGTAGGGGCAGGTTTCAAACCTACCCCTATCAAGACAACATTGTTTATAATAGAGGGTTTAAAAAAACTAAAGTGTTACCTTTCTTTAATTTTTTTAGAAGGAGGAGGAGAGAGATGAAGCTGAAGGGTAGGAAATTATTATGGTTGTTGTCGGTATTGGTGGTGCCAGTAACGTATGGTGGATATGTTATGGGGGGAGATGGAGCCGGCTGATCTTCCGGGCCACGCCACGAAGGCGACAACAGATGCGTGGTACCAGAAGATAACCAAGGCCACCAAGCGCTTTAAGATAGTGTTGGATGGTGCGGCGGTGCTGGATAAGGAGACGGGTCTTGTGTGGGAGAAATCGCCGGATACAACAGCGAGAACCTGGGCTGATGCAATTTATTATGCTTATAACAATAATGTAGGTGGACGCAAGGGATGGCGGCTTCCGACGGTTGAGGAACTGGCAAGCCTGGTAGACCCGACACGGAGCAATCCTGCACTTCCCATCGGCCATCCCTTTACCAATGTGCAGTCGGACTACTATTGGTCGTCTACTACCCTCGTTACCAATACCAGCAACGCGTGGCTCGTGAGTTTCTACAATGGTAACGTGAACACCACCGATAAGACCTACAATAACTACGTATGGTGTGTACGAGGCGGACACGGCCATGATGGTATGTAATTTGGTGATTTGAGTAATTAGATTATTTGGGGGGTGCAGGGGATATCCCCCTGCCTGCTTTTTTTGGAGAATCATAAGTATCCAGTGAATTTCTCTTGCAGTCTTTAAAGAGTGCGTAAATGGCAAGGGTAACCATGGCCACTTGTGTGTTGCTGAAGCACGAGGAGAAGTGTTTCAGGAATTTGTTTAACAGAAAGATGTTTGCACCAAAAATACTCAAATCCTTTGTTCCCATTGTTGGTTGACAGAGAAGTTCACTAGTATCGTTGATAGCAAGGGGGTAGAGGAATGAGCCCAGCTGAAAGTAAGTCGCATGGCATTGATTTATTGTAAGTTGAGTAGCATTCTATTTATGACTTAACGATATTTTTTCACATTTGGTTATTATTAAAAGGAGGAATATACGATGATCCCAGAGAAACTGCTGGAAATTATGAAGAAGGACGGAGTTGTTGCTATCGCTACCCTGGGCATAGATGGACCCCATATGGTTAATACGTGGAATAGCTACCTCAGAATTTCACAAGATGGACGGTTGTTTATCCCCGCGGGCTACATGCACAAAACGGAGGCCAACATTGCCTACAATCCAAATGTGTTAATTACATTGGGGAGTAGTAAGGTTGAGGGCTTGCATGGAGCAGGCGCCGGTTTCTTGATCAAAGGAAAGGCGTGTTTCATTACATCCGGTCCTGATTTTGATTTCATGAAAGAAAAGTTCAGTTGGCTACGCGCCACCTTGTCCGTTACAATCGAATCCGCCACCCAAACCTGGTGAAGACGCAATTGTGCGGGTTTGTTAATCTATGGAACAAGTGTCGATTACCACAGACGTTGCCGAACCAGTGTCGCTGTTTAACGCTGGATACTGCCTCTTTTAGAAAGAGACCCTTCGCTTATTTTACGGTGCCCAAAGGTACATAAATGATGGTGTACCTGAATTGACGAATGTTTTTAGATCGATATTAAGAAGATTGATAGTTCCAAAACCGGCACTGCTGAGCTGTGAATAAATGTTGTTTTTGTAAGCGCCGGGTCTGTGATACATGACGATACTTGCCTCTGTTAGCCCTGCTTCTTCCTTTGCCAGTGAAATGACCTCATCGAGGTACCCAATCCGATCAATAAGGCCATATTCCAATGCCTGTTGGGCAGTATAAATTCTGCCATCAGCAAGTGACCTAAGTTTTTCTGGAGTTAGTCCTTTCCTGTTTTCTGCAATGACCATCAAAAATCTTTCGTAAAGAGTATCCATGACACCCTGAAATATCTTTCGTTCGTCGTCTGTCATTGTTTTCAAGGGTGACCCCATGTCCTTGTATTCACCTGTCTTGATTGAGGTGTCTTTTACGCCAATCTTTTGGAGAAGTCCTTCCATACTGAGATTGAGCATGATAACACCAATACTGCCGGTAACCGTAGTAGGATGCGCTATAATCTTATCTGCAGAAACGGCCACGTAGTAACCACCGGACGCCCCTAAATCCATAATACATGCAATAACCTTTCTATCAGTACCTTTCTTAAATTGTTCGATTTCGTGATAAATCATGTCCGATGCGGTAACTGTGCCGCCTGGGCTATTGATACGGAGGATGATAGCTTTTATATATTTGTCTCTGGCTGCTGTTTTCAGCTCTTCTTTGATAAGAGCAACCATATCCGGTTCGTCTGACAAACCGGCAAGGCCTTGCCTTTTCGTTTCCGAAATAATACCGGAAACGTCTATTACGAGTATCTTATTCTTTCCACTTCCTGCGACTGTTGTTTCCCTGAGTGGTTCAATTGTTGGTACCAAGGATACCGATATAAAACTGCAGCCCGAAGTAAAGATGAGACACAAAACCAAAACGGTAACCGAGATGGAAAACAAATATTCACGTTTCATAAGGAGAATAGTATACAATAATTCTCTTGGTTAACATAGAATATTTTAGATATCAAACCGTAATACTATAAATGCACGCAAGTCAAATTCTGGAGCCGTCTGAACAATTTATATTGCAGTACTTTAGCCCATCGTCACTGGCATTTGCCAGGTGTCGGCAGCGGCCTGTCCGTAGGCCTTCTTCCAATTTGGCCGGTGTAGTGCAGCATTCGCACCCAGTGCTGGGATAGTTTTGTTTATACAGGGAAGCACAGGCACGTTATTTTACTGAAGGTATGTCTGAATCTGTTCGTTCATCCAGTCAAATATCAGGTGCAGGGTGTACCACTCGCTCCGGGAATCCTGGATAAGAGTCGCCAGTTTGGCGCGCCGGCCGCCTATGCAGCGGCGTAATCCAATCATTGCAAGTCTGCGTCCAGATTGAGTAACAAATGGTACAGTTTTCGCAAACGATAGTATTTTTTCTGGTCGTAGCGGGAGAGATATAATTTTCATTCAAATTTCTTTTCCTGCTGCTCCGTAATCAGTTCCGGGTATAAGGTCACGATGGTTAATTGGTAATGGCGAATAAATTCATCCGGGGGGGTTGCAGGGTTTTCCGGAAATGATAGCCCGTATCTACGAATAGCACCTCGTTTCGCAGTTCCATACGATAAAAGCAGTGCCTCAGAACCAAGGCTGAACTCTGCATGCTGCTTAAAGAACGGCATCCTTGCCAATGGCCTCCACTGCCCATCTAATGCGTTCCATAAGAGCAAAGTCCTCCAACTGTTTATTTGCAGTTGATACGTCTGATTCTAAAGTGTCTTTCATCGTCATTTCACTCTGTTAAAGAGTGTATGCAGTGCCGTACCGTTACATAAAGAATTGTACCTATAATAAATTTATCAGGAGCATTTCTAAAGGTTAATTTGAATGTACGCTTTCTTTCAATGAAAAACCGGAGGGATATAACGGTCTGTTTTTTTGTTGATAACTGAATGAAGCATGAGAGATTTCAGAATCAATTCATTTGTCTTGCATTTATCAATTCATTTTGATACTATGCCGTAAAATTTATGGTTAAGTATATTTAAAAGGTTGTCATCTGAGAAGGAGGAGTTGGTATTCAGAAAAATCTCCTGGCGGGTAGCCAGTTTGAGTGGATTTTTTTTTTCATCGTTGGGTTAGCGGTAGGGAGTTTTTTAAATGTTTGTATCTATCGCATCCCGAGGAAAAAGTCTCTCGTGTCGCCTCGTTCATTTTGCCCGATATGTCATACTCCGGTTTGGTGGTATGATAATATCCCCGTGTTGAGCTACCTGTTGCTCCGGGGGCATTGCCGCACTTGCAGGACTAAAATATCGTTGCGATATCCGCTTATAGAGTTATTGACCGGGAGCCTATTTACGCTTCTGTATATTTTTGTTCAATACCGACAGGAGTCGCTGTGTGTTCTTGTTGGCTATCTGGCACTCTGTTGTGCCCTGATAATATCGACCTTTGTGGATATTGAATTCCTTGTTATTCCCAACGAGATTACTTTTGTGGGCATCCCACTTGCATTCCTTTTCAGTGTAGTCTGTCCTTGTTTGCATAATGAACCGGACACTCTGAGAAATTTCACTCTGATGGGTATCACCAGGTTAGATTCGCTAATTGCATCCTTGTCTGGGGCTCTGGTGGGCGGAGGCCTGATATTTCTTTGCAGTGTTGTAGGGAAATGGGTATTCAGAAAAGAGGCCATGGGTTTTGGAGACGTCAAACTTATGGGCATGGTAGGGGGGATGGTAGGTTGGAAACTGGCGGTAGCGATATTTTTTGTTGCACCTTTTTTCGGGCTTTTTATGGGTATCCCGGTTTTACTCATGAAAAAAAAACATGTGATACCCTACGGGCCGTTTTTATCACTGGCCACGCTTGTATGTATATTTTTCCAGGATTATTTTCTGAGAATTGTAGATCTCTATTTTCAGGTTTTTACCGTGTTATTTACCGGATTTCATACTTAAATCACGACGGAATGTAAAGTACTTAATTCTTACGCAGTGAAATTTTCTTTACCGTGAAAGGAGAGAAGCATATATGGTGAAAGGGCATGGTTTCGTGCGGAGTTTTTGTCTGATGGGAATAGCTGGGGTGTTGGTAGCGGGTACTGGTTGCGGGGAGGTGAAAAGGTTGCGTCGGGAAAATCAGCAATTAAACGAGCAACTAACAAGCCTGCAGCAGGAGAATGCCGATTTATCGTCGAAGGCAGGTCAGTACGAGAGTGAACTGAGTAAGCTTGAAAGTTCAAAAAGAGCATTGGAGGCAAAATTACAAGGCACTGGGGCGAGCGTGCGGATAAAAAATGGCGCAGTTTCGGTAACACTTCCCGGCTCTGTGTTGTTTGATTCCGGGCAAACCACCTTACGCCCGCAATCTAAAGAAACCCTTAAGAAGATTGCCGGTATTCTGAAGACAGAGGCTTCATCAGAAATCGTTAGGATTGAAGGCCATACCGATGATGATCCGATTAGCAAACAAAAGGATAAATACAAATCAAATTGGGAATTATCAACGGCACGGGCAGCAGCCGTTCTGCACTACTTGGTGGAAGAATGTGGTATATCTCCCACAAGAGTTTATCTTGCTGGATTTGGGCAATATCAGCCCATAGCAGACAACAAATCAAAAACCGGCAAGTCAAGCAATCGAAGAGTGGAGTTTGTGATCGTTCCCAGGGGCTCTGGCGGATAGAATTTTCCATGATTGTGATTGTAGATTACGGGATGGGGAATCTCCGCAGTGTAGAGAAAGCTTTTGAACGGTTTGGTTTTCCGGTCAAGGTTACCGATAATCCCAGTGAGGTCATTCATGCAGAGAAACTAGTGCTTCCCGGTGTTGGGGCATTTCGGGATGCTATGGATGGTTTACGTCAGAGGGGCCTTATAGAACCGGTGAAAAATAGTATCCGTTCAGGCAAACCATTTCTTGGTATATGTCTTGGTTTGCAATTGCTGTTTTCCAAAGGGTATGAAGACGGTGAGCATGAGGGTTTAAATATAATTTCAGGAAAGGTTGTCCGTTTTGACTTTCCTGAAAATAAGACGAACGGAAGATTAAAGATTCCTCATATGGGTTGGAATCAGATCAGTTTCATGAAAAAGCGCATACCAATCCTGAGTAATGTTCCCAACAATGTCTATATGTATTTTGTGCATTCTTACTACGTCTGCCCTGACGATGAAAGTGTTATTGCTACGAAAACAGAATATGGTGTATGTTTTACTTCTATGATCTGGTACAAGAATATCTATGCAACTCAGTTTCATCCGGAAAAGAGTCAAGAGTATGGCCTTACGCTCCTTAAGAATTTTGGTAATTTGTAAAGAGATTGTGTTTAAAATAAGCTATGTTCAGGATACGCACAAAAATTGCATGACTGAAAGGGTGGCCTGATAACTGTCGTTTGTCCGTCTCAAACTTGATTGCAAGGGCTTCAAACATTTGCCTTACCCACCTCAAACCCCTTTACAGAATGAACTAAAGAAGTCCCCCTTGTGGGAGGGTTAAGGGATGGGTTTAATCGTAATTATAAAAGCCACCCAATGTGTAACGGGATTGTATAGGAATTTTCATTGTATTTAAGCGGGTTATAAGGTGGCATGGACAAACTTGCCTGTTTATGGTGTTTGAGTATACACTTGGATTTGGAATATATTACGCTGGCAAACAAAGTTTGTCGGCGCCACCCGGTAACCGAAGACATACCTTGATATTTGATATCTTTTAAAGACATTTTTGATATTTTCAGCAAAAATTATAAATGAAGTTAATCCTGACAGGGTTGACTAATTTGTTAAATTCAACAGATAACATGTTCATTATTCCAGCTATCGATTTAAAGAACGGTAAATGTGTGCGACTGACCCAGGGAGTGAAGGATGCGGAGACCGTCTTTTCTGACGATCCTGTGGAAGTGGCCAGGTCGTGGGAGGATCAGGGCGCCGAATATCTTCATATCGTTGACCTCGACGGGGCATTCGATGGCATACCACGTAACCTTGCCGTTGTTGAGCGCATTCTGCAACAGATAAAGATTCCGGTTGAGTTTGGCGGTGGTTTGAGAACGACCCAGTCCGTTGAAACGCTCCTCAATTTGGGCGTCAACCGCGTGATTGTGGGAACAAAGGCGATCGATTCACCATCGTGGGTGTACGAACTCTGTACGGCTTTCCCGGGACGTATTGCCGTCGGCATTGACGCAAAAAACGGAAAGGTGGCCGTGAAGGGATGGACTTCCGTGTGTGAATGGGACGCAGTTGCCTTTGCGCGGGAAATGGAAAAAACGGCCCCGTGCGCCATGATCTTTACCGACATCTCAAAGGACGGGATGCTGCAGGGCCCGAATATTGCCAGCTTAAAAGAGTTTTTGGCGGCTGTAACCACCCCCGTTATTGCGTCGGGCGGAATTTCGTCATTGAAGGATATCGAGGCGTTGAGCCAGTTATCCATTGCCGGGATGATTATCGGTAAGGCTTTGTATACAGGACATATCAAATTTTCAGAAGCAAAACAACTCTGTAATTCACTCTGCATCAAAAAGTAAAGACGTTTTTGCATGGAGTGAACTATGATTCCGTATGAGACAGAAGACATTCGGTCTATTGTACTTCTGGGACATGGAGCTTCAGGAAAGACCTCGCTGGTTGAATCGATGCTTTTTAAGGCCGGGGTGACTGCACGACTCGGCAGTTTTGAAAATGGCATCTCAATGTCGGACTATGACCCCGATGCAAAAGAAAAAAAGCACTCGATAGACTCTTCCATTCTGCACTGCAATTGGAAAGAGTGTGAAATCAATATTATTGACACGCCTGGCTATGCAGATTTTATCCGCGATACGGTTCCCGCTCTTGTTGCATCAGAAACCGTCCTCATCGTCATATCAGCCATGAACGGCATTCAGGTGAATACCGGAAGCACTGGGATCTTGCCTGCCAAAAAGGACTCGGAAAGATCATTGTGGTAACGAAGGTAGATGGAGAAAATATTAATTTTCATGCTCTGCTTGAATCTATCAGAAATACATTTGGAAATACCTGTGTTCCTTTGAATTTACCCGTCGGAACGGGACACGATTTCCGGGATGTTGTCAATCTCCTTGCCTTACCCAGTCCATTGCCGGATGGCGTTGCCGGTGACGCTCACGCTCGTCATGATGCCTTGATTGAAACGATCGTTTCTGCCGACGATGCATTGATGGAGCAATACCTTGGTGGAAAGGAACTGGGCAGCGCAGCCTTGCAACCTTGTTTTGTGAGGGCCGTTGCGGGCGGATCTGTTATTCCTGTCCTCTGCTGTTCCAACGAGATTTATGGGTGAGATTACCGGAAACCTTTCCAGTCATCGCGGGCATATCAAAGGTATAGATTCTCTTGGGGATTTGCAGGTTGTCCGGGCTACCATACCCATGGCATCCCTAGCCAATTACGAAACGGAATTGAAATCCATGACGGGTGGGTAGGGCACGTTTACGAGGGAGTTTTCACATTATGATGTTGTACCAGCGCATCTCATGCAGCAGATTGCTGCACATGCTGCGCACAGAAATCATGCCAGAAGAGAATGAATTTTGCATAAGTTCAGCAAGGATAAATGTACTTTACCGTCCTATCCTTGAGAAAATTCACATTTTGTTGACATCCTAAGGATATCTCAGGAAATAGTGTGTAAACGCTCTCTTTTCAGGATTGCCTCCTTGTCTCTTTCGATCTGCATCTTGAGTTCTTCGGAGGTTGTAAATGGTATCTCGTCTCTTATTTTAAAGAGAAACTGAACTTCAAGGTTTTGTCCGTATATATTCTCATGGAAACCGAGAATATGCACTTCAATTTCCATTGTTTCATTCTCATTTGTAAATAATTCTCTGGTGAAGGTAGGCCTTAAACCTATGTTGGTCAGTGCCAGGTACTCGTGTCCAGCCCAACGCAGCTTTGTTCCGTAAACACCCCGGGGTGGTCTCACCTCATGATGCAAATCCAGATTCGCAGTTGGGTACCCGAGAGTTTTTCCCCTGCCGGACTTTCTCACTACCGTACCCAGGACAGAAACAGGTCTGCCAAGCATCCCTTCAGCAGTTTCCAATTCCCCTTTCAGTATGGCTTGCCGGATTGCTGTACTGCTAATTATCTGCCCCTGATAAATTACCGGTGGACATTCATATACCTCATAGCCATAAGTAGCAGCCAAACTACGAACTAAACCAATATCTCCTTCGCGGTCTCTCCCGAAATGGCAATTAAAGCCCAGCACAATGCGTTTCACGCCTAGCCAGCAGACCATGATCTCGCGGATAAAATCTTCTGCACTCATATATGCAAGTTTTTTGTCAAAAGGAAGAACAACCGTGTGGTCTACTCCCAGATGGCTAAACAACGTTAGCCGGTGCTCCAAAGAGGTAATAAAGGAGGGTGGCCTGTTTTCGAGAACATTTTTCGGGTGACGGTTGAAGGTAATGATAACTGACTCACCTTGTTTTGCAAGGGCGTGTTCTCTTATACTTTCAATGATCTTTTGATGTCCCCGATGTACGCCATCAAACATCCCTATCGTGGCAACAGGGAAAGGAATCTTTCTGGTTAATACATTTATGCCATAAATTGTTTCCAATACGGGTTCCTTTTATTGATACCATGGTAAACTACACCTATTGCTCAAGAGGCTCTGTTTCATTGAAATTTTGTGTAGAGTTCCGTATGCCGGCTCAGATCATTTTGCCAGTCAGTCATGAAAGACTCTTGTTTTTCATACAAGTAACGTTGCACCACCGTTTCTTTGTCTTTCTCAAAAACCGTCTTGTCCGCTGACTTTTTGTCAATCAGATATATAATGTAGCAAGCCTTTACTCCGGATGTTTCTAATGCAATTCCTCGTTGACCAGGTTTCAGCTCGAACCCTTTTTTTGCTACATTCGGCCTGTCCTCTTTGAGCGCTTCGATATATCGTGAGTCTTTATTGAAAAGCTTCATGGGACGATTAATATAATTTGTTTCACAAACAGGGACGTCTTTTAAACCACTTTCCGTCTTAATTGCCTTAACCATGTCTTCGAAGGAAATGCTCTTGGTGGTTGTGCCTGCATATTTTTCAGCAAGCTCCTTTGCCTTCAGGAGTCCCTTTTCCATCCGGAGATCGTTGATTACAATATTTCGAATCTCTTCCAGGGGTGGTGCTGCTGCCGCTTTTTTATCAACGAGCTGGAAAATAACCTTGCCTTCCACGTAATCGAATGGGATGGAAGGCTCATATTTTCCCCGGTCAAATGCAATTTGAACAAGTTGGTCAGAACCAGGCAATACCTCAAGCAGGTCGTTTTCCGTGATAAATTCGTCGTTCGACTTCTTGCCTTTCGGAATTTCATAAACCACGTTGTATTTATGTGCCAGGTCTTTAAAGCCTGGTCGTTCTGCCTTATCCATTGTCTCGTATATCTCTTCGTCCAGTTTATTCATTATTTCTGTGGCTTTTGTCATAGCCTTTTGCCTTGCAAGTATCTTTTGAATGTCGCCTTTCACTTGAGAGAAGGATTGGTATGGGGAATCAATTTTCTGTTCCTGAGGCTTACCCGTCTCTGGCGAGATTTTTTCCTCTATTTTCACCGCCTTTTTTTCAGCCGGAGGCTCATCCCTGGTTGTCTGTTCTGAGGTAATTTTGAATTGTGTCTCCTTATTATCTTCATAATATTTTTTCATTTCGTCATCAGTAACCGGTACTTGCTTTTCCAGGTCGGCATATCGTGCAATCAGGCACTCCAGCTTTATCCTTTCAGGGAACTTGTATCCGGGTTTTTCTGCGTCTGCGTTATAGTCATCATTCCTATACTTTTCATAATATGCGCGTATTTCATCTTCTGTTATATTTACTGAATCCTTGAAGTCCTTTGCCTTTAAAGTAAGTATCTTGAGCTTTACTTGCTCGTTTTCCAGAGAGTACCTCAGCCAAATTTCGTCTGTTGTCATCTTTGCCGACATTCGGATCATGGAGTCCAGCTTCTCAACCATGATCGCTTCCTCTAAAGTGCGTGCTATTTGCTCCTGATTTAGTCTGAAATTCGTACAAAGAAACTGGAGAAGCCTTGGTCTGTCGATGTTTTGGTTTTCACCAAATATCTGAAAGGCGAATCCCTGAAGACCTTCATCGATTTCCTGCATGGTTACCATGATCCCCATCTTCTTGGCTTTCTCGACATACATCAGTTGTTTCCAGACCAGAGAAGCGATAGGTTCTTTCGATTGGGAGAAGAACAATCTTTGCCACCGACCTACCATATCTGCAAATTCGTTCTGTGTAATCTTCCTGCCCAAAACCCTCCCGATCGGTTTCTTAGGGATCATTTCCATTGCAGAATAACTAATCCCCCATACACACATAGCAAAAATCATGACGATGTAAACCGTCTTTTGATGCCTTCTGAACCAAGAACTCGAGACCATATCTCCCTCTTCTATTGAATATGCTACCCAGATGTAATGTAAAAATAAAATAAAGTGTCATTTTATATGCAATGCTGGCAATTATCAAATGCTTTTTTGCAATTTGTTTTTATTACGGTGCAGAAAAATAATTAATCGATTACAACGCAGAAATGTCTTGACATGATTTCCAACCTCTGCTTAAATTTGCACTTTCAGATTTTTTGAGGTTTTATACATGGCCAGAGCGAAAAAAAATATGGTAATTGTTGAATCCCCTGCCAAGGCGAAGACCATTGGTAAGTATCTCGGCGCGTCCTTTTTCGTCCGGTCGTCGATGGGACATGTTCGCGACCTGCCCGAAAAAAAATTATCCGTAGATATTGAAAACAATTTTACTCCGGAATATAAGATCATCCCAAGCCGGAAAAAGCTTATTTCTGAGTTACTGGCTGATTCAAAGAAGGCAGATGCTATCTACCTGGCATCCGATCTTGACCGCGAGGGAGAGGCAATTGCATGGCATTTGACCCAGGCCCTTGGAATATCCGATGAAAAGGCACGACGGGTTACGTTCAACGAAATCACAAAAGATGCCATTCTGGAGGCCTTTAATCATCCCAGTCCTATCAATATGGCAAAGGTGAACGCCCAACAGGCGCGGCGGATACTCGACCGTATTGTCGGTTACCAGATAAGCCCCCTTTTGTGGAAAAAAATCTCAAAAGGTCTCAGCGCTGGCCGTGTCCAATCTGTGGCTGTTCGTCTGATTGTGGAACGCGAAAAGGAAATCCGGGAATTCAAGCCACAAGAGTATTGGAGGATTACTGCCGAATTAAAAACCATTTCGGATGATATGCTGAAACCCGAGAATCTGAAAACCTTTAAAGCCCTCCTGCTAAAGTTCAACAACGAAAACATTGAAATAAAAAACGAAACGCAAGCTACGGATATAGTCAGCGAACTTCAAAAAGCAGGGTATTGTGTTGCGAATGTAAAAAAACAGACGAAACGCAATAATGCCCCTCCTCCCTTTACCACAAGTCTCTTGCAGCAACAAGCGTCAACCCGATTGCAGTTCAGCGCAAAAAAAACAATGCTCATTGCCCAACAGTTATACGAGGGTATTGATATTGGCACAGAAGGCGCCGTAGGGCTTATTACGTATATGAGAACGGATTCATTTCACATATCGGAACAAGCGATAACATCCTGCCGGAAGTTGATTGCAGATAGCTATGGGGAAAATTACCTTCCGGAAAAACCCAATATGCATGCATCGGACAAAAAAGGAACCCAGGGCGCTCATGAAGCTATACGACCTACGATGATCGAATACACGCCTGAATCCATAAAAAACTCTTTAACAAAAGATCAGTACAGGCTGTATGAACTCATATGGAACCGATTTGTTGCCAGTCAGATGAAACCGGCACTCTACGCAGTAACGGATGTCGAAATTGTTACGCAACCTGAAAAAGACTCAATAGAGTATACGATAGCGCCTCCAGAACAGTACCTGTTGAAAGCACGGGGGAGGGAATTGCTCTTTGATGGCCATACCTGTGTTTCAGGACACGAAATGGAAAAGGATGAACAGATCCTCCCGACATTAGAGAAAGACCAAATACTTGAATTAGTAGCAGTCGCACCCACACAACATTTTACTCAACCCCCACCCCGCTTTACCGAGGCGTCTCTTGTGAAAACTCTGGAGAAGCTGGGGATAGGAAGACCAAGCACCTATGCTGCTATTATTTCCACCATACAGGACCGTGGATACGTCAAGCAGGAGAAACGCGCCTTTTATGCGACGGAACTGGGGATGCTGGTTACGGAAAAACTTATTGAACATTTTGCAAAAATCATGGACGTAAAGTTTACCTCGCACATGGAGGATGAACTGGACAAGATCGAAGATGAGAAGGTCGGGTGGCTGAAAGTGCTTAAAGAATTCTATGAACCGTTTAAAATTGATTTGGAAAAGGCGGTGGGAGAGATGAAAAGCGTAAAGGGAACACCGGAAGAAAGCAACCAGAAATGCTCACTCTGCGGGCAACCAATGGTTATCCGATGGGGCAGACACGGTAAATTTTTGGGCTGTTCGGCGTTTCCTACCTGTAAAAGCACCCTTCCTCTGGATGAAAAAGGCGAGCCGGCGCCCCCGGAAGCAACTGACCAAAAGTGTGAGAAATGCGGAAGCGCCATGGTGGTGAAGACGAGCCGGCACGGAAAGTTTCTTGCATGTTCAGCATATCCCGCCTGCAAGAACACCAAATCTCTTACCGGAGAAACTACAAAGGTTGAGCCCACGAATGAAAAGTGTGAAAAATGTGGCAGTCCCATGATTATCCGGTTTAGCAAAAAAGGCCGGTTTATGGGATGTTCTGCCTATCCCAAATGCAGGAATATCAAATCACTTCCCACCGGAGTAAAATGTCCGAATGAAGGCTGCGGAGGTGACCTTGTGCAACGGCGATCAAAAAAGGGGGGCGTTTTCTTTGGATGCAGCAAATACCCGGAATGCGATTATATAACAAAGGAACTCCCTGACACTTCTGTTGCAGTAAAAGAAGATGACCCGGGTTAAACAAAGAAAAAGCAAGACGGCGCGGTGGGGCGTTTGTACCAGAACAAGGGGTTCGTGGTAATTATAGATTCTCTCCTTCGATAAGATACTTATGAAAACCGGCATTGCTCATTTGCCGCTTCACGGGGGGCAAGGCGCCTTCATGGCTATTCCAGCGCATGAAACGGCTTGCACGGGAAATTGCGGTTGCCGTGGTAAGTGAATACGGTCCCCCGGAAATGCTGAAAAGGCTTTCTGACCCGTTCTGGTTTCAGGCATTCGGCTGTGTATTAGGATTTGACTGGCATTCAAGCGGCGTTACAACAACCACATGCGGCGCACTCAAGGAGGGTATAAAAGGGCTTGAACGGGAACTATGCCTGTTCATTGCTGGCGGTAAGGGAGGAACTTCCCGAAAAACGCCGTCGGAGATTATCCGTGTGGGCGATCAGTTGTCGTGTGACCCGGAAAAACTGGTCTATGCCAGCAGGATGAGCGCTAAGGTGGACAGTAGCGCAGTGCAGGACGGGTATCAGCTGTATCATCACTCATTTATCTTCACGAAGTCCGGGGATTGGGCTGTTGTTCAGCAGGGAATGAATAATGCCAATAAATATGCGCGCCGATACCACTGGCTTGGTAGTGGGGTGACAAGCTTTGTGGTGGAACCCCATCAGGCCATTTGCTGTGATTCACGGGGGATACCCTGAATATGGTCGCCGTGACGAGTGAAGAGGCACGTCAATCCACTGCCGTCCTTTCACAGGTAAAACCCGATATTATCGTCGAAGAAATCAAGAAGATGCAGAGATTGCATCTGCCATCCCGTCACCATATAGATACTCGAGACATTAATCCTGACCGGTTGTACAAGATATTCACAAAAACCTACGAACATGCCCCGAAAAATTTTGAATCTTTGCTGGGAATTGAAGGGGTGGGTCCCAAGACCATCCGGGCGCTGGCTTTGATTTCTGAAATTGTGTACGGGAAAAGTCCCAGTTTTCATGATCTCGTCAGGTATAGCTTTGCCCATGGCGGTAAGGACGGATATCCGTATCCGGTTGACAAAGATGTTTATGAGCGTACGATCGGGATCTTAAAGCATGCTCTCAGGCAGGCAAAGGTTGGAAACAGCGAAAAGGTTGATGCTTTAAAACGACTGAGCAGTTTCATTTCTTAGATACGTACACGAATTTTTACAAACTTATTTTGTTAAGATTAGATTTTCTTGCCATCGCGGCGAAAGTGCGGGACAACAGGCCAACTCAAGTGCCGCTTTGACGTTAGTCCTGCGATTGCGCATAATTATGTATGCCGTAGCAACAGTCCATTGCGGGAATGACCGTTCTGTGAGGACTAAAGTATTGCCTGCGTCCACATATCCCTCCTGTAAGACACGGAAATACCAACCTGTCTTTCCTGTTTGTTTTACGAATGTGCTGAAATCATTGATTCTCCATCGGCGCTCTATTTTCCAGCAGGGTTGCCGGGGCTGTGAAATCTGAATAATTACCTCGCCGGCCTTAAATATATCGCCGATACAAACCTTATCTTCCAGCAAGCCGCTGGTTGTGAGATTTTCGCCGAAGGCACCGTATGCCATGTCCGGCAGATGAAGATGTTGTTTCCAATACGGGTAATGTTCGGACGGATATGCATTAATCGCCTTGTGTAGTCCGCCGTGCACCGATAAATCAGCCTGTGCATCACCGGTGAGGTTAAACTTTCCAGCCCATACAGGACCGCAAACGGGTGTTTTGAAAATGCCCGTTGTCCATGGCTTGTCAGTTGGATCGGTTGCGTGTGTCCCGTCGATCGTTTTTGGCAAACCAACCTGAATCGACAGGATTTTTGTTTTTTCCATAGGTGCTTTATTAAACCATCAAATACCAGGAAAATCAAAACGAAAGGTACCTGGAAGATCGCAAAGTAGTTTGACCGCCTGGCGTGTATAAAATACGTAACAATTTAGTTTTTTGAAAAATTCGTACATTTCCATGCAATCGGCACGAAATAAAATATGTAGCGCGGGTGGTTTATCCCCTGCACCGCCGACCACGAGGGATCGGCGCTACCTTTTTCTAAAAACTAAATTGTTACTAAAATACTTGTTTTTTGAGATAAAAAAAGTATGCTTAATTCAGAAGTTTTAGTGCAGATGTATCAGATAAATCTATTGTAAGGAGTTGTGAAATGAAAAGAGTACCGACAGTATTAACCACTTCTGTTTTGGCTTTGGTTACTATGGTTTCAGGTTACCGTACGTATGCTGAAACGAAGAAGTTAGACAAAACACCGCTGGGTCATTTATACATGCAGGAAAAACAGGGCGCCCCTTCTCCTTCCCAGCAGGACGTGTCAGCTCTCTCCGGTAAGGTTATGGAAACCATGAATAGCGGTGGTTACACCTACCTTTGCATTGAGAAAGATGGCAAAAAGACTTGGGCCGCCATACTGGAAACAAAGGTAACCGTTGGACAGGAGATTGCCTTGCAGCCGGGTTATGAAATGGTTAATTTTACCAGTAAGACCCTTAACCGGACATTTGACAAAATCATTTTCTCTACCGGACCCGCTTCACAGGATGAGTCGGTTGATGTAAAGAGTTTCCATGGAAAAACCACAGAAAATAGAGCAACGGAGGTTGCTCCCGGTGAGAAGATACAGGTGGAGAAGGCTCCTGCTCCTGATGCATACACCGTGGCAGAACTTTACGGGAAGAAGGCAGAGCTTGATGCAAAAAACGTTACGGTACGAGGGAAAATCGTGAAGGTCTCCTCTGGTATTATGGGAAGGAACTGGCTGCACATTCAGGATGGAAGTGGAAATCAGAAAGACGGTAGCAACGACCTTGTGGTAACATCGAAAGACCTGGCAGCAGTGGGTGATATTGTAACCGTCAGCGGAACGTTACGTAAGGATAAGGACTTCGGGAGTGGTTACAAGTATGATGTGATTGTAGAGCAGGCAAATATTAAAAAATGAGCAACAGAGCCTCCTTTAAGATAATTCCCCGAGAAATGTCAGCCAAATAGGGAGGTATGGTCTTGATCTTTTACCGAAAACAAAGGGGACTCCGGTTCTGTTAGCTGCATTCAGTATGGCGTGAACAAGCCTTATTTCTCTCCATTCGTGTTATTAGCTATTAGCGCTCGCATTTTTGCGCGTTTAAAGCCAAGTGCGTGGTAGTACGTCGATCAGCCTCTTTATGTCGTCCTCGCTATGGGTGGCCATTAAAGAAATCCGTAATCGGCTTGTGCCTGGTGGCACCGTAGGCGGACGAATGGGAGGAATTAAGATACCATTTTCAAAGAGTTTTATAGAGAGATTGACTGCACCTTCCGTTGATCCAATAATGAAAGGAATGATAGGGCTTTCTATGGGAAGAGTGTTTACAAATTTCGATAACTGTGACTTCGCAAAATAAATATTTTTCCATAATCTGTCAATAAGTGACGTATCTTCCTGGATAAGGATCAGACCCGCCAGTGAGGCAGCGCATACAGCGGGTGGCAGTGCTGTAGTGTATATGAAGGAGCGGGACTTGTTTTTTAAGAAACTAATGAGAGGTTTGCTCCCCGCAATAAATCCGCCGATGCTGCCAACCGCTTTGCTCAAAGACCCCATAACGATATCGATTTTTCCCTCTAGCCCGCAGTGCTCAATCAGACCTTTTCCCTGCTTTCCAAACACTCCGGTAGCATGAGCATCGTCGACCATAAGCATGGCATCATATTTTTTGGCAACGTCTGCAATCTCCATAAGTGGGGCAATGTCACCATCCATACTAAACACGCTGTCGGTAATCACCAACTTTCTTCGCCACGCGGAAGACCGTTGTAATAAGGATTCCAATTGCCTGACGTCCTTGTGAGGATAAATACGAAACGTTGCTCCGGATAGGCGGCAACCGTCGATAATGCTTGCATGGTTGAGTTTGTCGCCGATGACAATATCCCCTTTTGAGACAAGAGAGCAGAGGGCACCAAGATTAGCCATGTAACCCGTTGGAAATAAGATAGCCGCCTCAGTTCCTTTAAACTCCGCAATTTTTTTTTCCAGTGCCTGATGGAGTAACATATTTCCAGAAATCAAACGCGATGCGCCGGTACCCCATCCGTATTTGTGGATAGCCTCTATGGCGGACTGTTTTATTTTGGGATGATTAGCAAGTCCGAGGTAGTTGTTTGAGCAGAACGACAGATACGATTTGCCGTTTATCTGAACACAGGAATCCTGCGCACTCTCAATCGTTTTAAGATCGCGGAGCAAGGCGCTATCTTGTAGTGCCTTTAATTCGTTAGAAATGAAATCGATTCCCATCTTATGAACGTTTTCTTGTTTTTCTGTGTTCTGACGATATAATAATTGCCGAATTACCTGTTTTTACAAACATTCGAGGAGATACCCTATGAAACCCATCAACCATTTAGGCGTATCTGCTATTACTGGTATAGCAACCTTTTTGGTAACGAAGACGATTATGCCGAGTGTAGCTTGTTTTCTTGCAGGGTGGCTGACAGATGTTGATCATATATGGGATTATTATCACAATGGATGCAAACATTTCAGTATTAAAAGGTTTGAGCGAGCAATGGTCAACGGTGAAATAAAAAGGGCACATTTCTATCTTCACAGTTATGAATTATTGTTCATCCTGGTATTTCTGTGTTTTACCACTCATTTTCCCTGTTTTTTATACTTTGCAACCATGGGATTCGCAATTCATTTGTTTCTTGATCAGTTATATAATCCCGTAAATCTGCTCACGTATTTTTTTACGTATAGAATGTTGAATGGTTATAAGCCAGAAATTATATTTAAGACAAAACAGCATGAGACAAAGGCTCGTAAAAAGACCGTGTAGGGAAGTATAGTATTTCCTTTACGAGCATCACCTTCGATAGTCGACATTGGAATAATCAGACGTTTAACGAAATTTATGAAATACGATTTTAGATTATACGTGCTGTACATCTAAAATTTCAACCCCAGGTCTTTGATCATCTGAAAATCATCTTCGACCTTTCTCCCTGTTGTTGTCAGATAGTTTCCAATCATCGTGCTGTTGGCACCTGCGTAGAACATCCACGACTGCAAGTCTCTCAGGTTCTTTTCACGACCACCGGCAATCTTAATTTCCTTATCGGGTAAAATGAATCGAAATACAGAGATAATTTTTAATGCTTCCATTGGGGTCAAAGGAATATTGTTTTCCAATGGTGTGCCGGGTATTGGATGTAAAAAATTGAGGGGGATGACATCTACATTCAAACTTTTCAGGGTAAATGCGAGGTCAACACGGTCTTCGATCCCTTCCCCGATACCAAAAATTGCACCGCTGCATATTTCTAATCCGGCTTCTTTTGCACAACGAATGGTGTTTACCCTGTCATGAAAGGTATGGGTCGTACAAACCTTTGGGAAAAACTTTTCAGATGTCTCCAGGTTGTGATTGAGTCGTTTTAGCCCTGATTTTACCAGAGATTCAGCGGCTTCTCTCGTCAAAACCCCGAAGGACCCATGGGGATGGACGTGGGTATTCTTCGTAATCTTTTCAATTGCTGTGCAGATACTCCTGAGATCACGAGGACGGGTGAGTCCGAACCCACTGGTAACAATGCCAAGGGCGGTGGATCCTGCTTCTTCAGTGCGCATGGCGGCATCGAGTATTTTGCTGGTATCAATGTGTGATATTTCTTCTATTCCTGTGTGATAACGGATGGATTGAGAACAGAATCTGCAGTCTTCTGTACATTGTCCTTGTTTTGCGCTGACGATGGAGCAGGTCTTTACCGAATGACCAAAATACCGTAATCGTATCAGATTAGCCCAATAGAAGAGATCATAGATTTCATTGCCCTCTCTGCGCGTAAGGAAAAGGGCATCTTCCCGGCTGATGGACTGATTTTGCAAGGATTGGTTCGCGATTTCTTTTATGATGTTATTCATTACAGGTTATACTTTCTTTCATTGAATATGATCAATTTACGACACACTTTATTCTAACGTGATATACCCCGTATCTTCGCTGTAGGCAAAGAGTTCTCCATAGCGGGCCCAGCCGATGAAGATCTTAAACATTTTTACCGGGTCTTCCTGCGGTAAATGTAAAACAAACTCTTCCTCGACATGATCACGTTCGATCCTTCCTTCAGGATCTCTTTTAAGCATCTCGAGGATATGTTTGTAAGTGTTCAAGTTATACAACTGCTCTTTCCAAAGCCGTTTCTTGACTTCGGTATCGGACTCTATAAATCTTTTTCCCAATTCTGTAAGTAATATTTTTTGTTTTGGAGTGTCAATAAAGTCCAATAATTCTGCCGCCTTGGCGATGTTGATTAAATGCCCAAACTCTTTATGAATTTCAATTGCGAGGCGGAAGATATCCTCTTCGCCTTGGTGCGCATTGAGAACTTCCAACAATCCAATGATCTCGTTTATGGATACGTCTGGCAGAGGCTCTAAAAGGACTCCCGCCGGAAGCTTAAGAGGCGGTATAAGTATTTCTTCGTCAGGAATAATGGCACTTGCAATAATATGGTGAATGCGGTCAACGAGATTAAGAAATTCTTGGGTACGGGAATCGCGCGGGCGGGGAAGAGTGTTTTTTAGAATACCCCGAATACTGCCGGGATTGCTGCCCATAATCACAATGCGATCCGCCATATAGACAACTTCTTTGATGTCGTGGCTGACCATAAAGATCGTTGTGAGTTTTTTCCCCACTCGAGACCATATATCCAGTATCTCTGCACGCAAGGTCTCAGCAGTTAATGCATCAACTTGTGAAAAGGGTTCGTCCATGCAGAGGATTTCGGGTTCGGCTACTAGTGCACGAGCAATACCCACCCGCTGTTTCATCCCGCCGGATAATTCACGGGGATATGCCTCTTCGTACCCGGCAAGCCCTACCAGATGAATGGAATTATCTGCAAGCCGTTTGATTTCATTACGGGGATGTCTTTTTGCCTTTAGGACTATTTCTACATTTTCTAGTACCGTCATCCATGGATAAAGGGCAAAATTTTGGAAAACGATACTAGCGCCCGGATTAACTCCTTTCAACGGTATGCCATGACAGAAGACATGTCCTGTTGTGGGACGAATTAATCCTGCCAGTATCCTCAAAAGTGTTGATTTTCCACAACCAGAGGGTCCCAACAACGCAACAATTTCTTCACGATAAATGGATAAATTGATATCTTTAAGCACCGTAACCGGATTTCCATTAGGTAGGATAAAACAGTGATTTATGTCTTTCAGTTCACACAAGAGTGTATGAGATTTTGCGTTTAGTTCTGGCATTCGGTATCTTTCTTTCTCTCCGGAAAGTTATTACCGTAATAATTTTTCTTATGAGAAAGTGTATTTTTTTTGAACTATATTATATAGACTTCGCCACACAATACGATTGAAGACTACAACAAAAACTGACATAGTCAACACAGCGCCAGCCAATAGTGCAAAATCAGCCTTTTCCGCTGCCTGACTGATTATAGCACCAAGGCCATTTGCGGTAATGATACGTCCCCGTAACGTGAAAAATTCCGCAACAATACTTGCGTTCCATGCACCGCCCGCAGCCGCAACCCATCCCGTTATTAAAAAAGGAAAAACTGCAGGAATATAAAGATTTTTTAATCGTTGCCAGAGGTTCATTTCATAAAGATATGATACTTCCTTTAAGTCGGTAGGGATAGACATGGTGCCTGCAATTACATTAAAGAGAATGTACCACTGTGTTCCCAGCAACATAAGCACAATGCTCCCAAAGTTAAGACTTATACCTGCGATCTGCAATAAAATAACAATGATTGTATATAGCATAGGTGCAGGGAATGAGGCTACGATCTGGACTCCGGGCTGAAGTATTCGTGAGAGCTTCGGCGAAAGCCCAATAATCAATCCTACCGGAAAAGTCCATAGCGTGCCAATGATAACTGCGGATAAAACCCTGAATAGGGTGAGACATCCGCACCATAAAATTTGATGCCAATTTGAGAGGGATAGAGCTTGAAGTAAGTGGTATAGTTTCCAGCATCCAAACCCAAAAAGACTTATAAAAGCGGCATATATTATCCACATAAATACATGGAAAGGAGGCCGTATTCCTTTCGTATCTTCTAAATGAGCCTTTTTTCCTGAAAAGAGAGAGGAGAGGTAATTGAGTCCGGAATCGATGATGAAGCTGAACATGCTACCAATATAGTGCAATAGCCCAGCCTTTTTTAACCAATTTAAAAAGAAGGATGACACAAATGTTTGTGTTCCTGTCTCTTCTATCTTAAATTTTTGCGACCAGGCAATCGCAGGTCTCCATAAAAAAAAATCGAGAAACACGATCATAACCATCATGGCTGTGATGGCATAAATCATGGCTGGAAGATTGTTATGATTAACTGCAACGCTCATGTAGGAACCTACACCGGGAAGACGGAAATCGTTCTGACCCAGCACAAATGCTTCGCAGATCATCAAGTAGAACCAGCCGCCCGCCATGGACATCATGCTATTCCAGATAAGTCCAATGATCGCGCATGGTATTTCAATCCATTTTAGGGTTTGCCACCAGTCAAATTGAAAGGAAGTAGCAGCCTGACGCATATCTGCCGGCACGGCACGGAGTGAATGATAGAAACTGAACGTCATGTTCCATACCTGTCCGGTAAAGATCATAATAATTGCTGCGAGTTCCAGCCCAATATTTGATTGGTGGAATAAACTTACGAATGTCAACACTAGCCCCGGCATGAATCCCAGGACCGGGATACTCTGGAGGATGTCCAGGAGGGGGATCAGCACTTTCTCAGCAATCCTGTCTTTAGCCGCCCAATAACCATAAACAAGGGTAAATATTAGGGAAAAGCCGTACGCAATAATACCACGCATCATGGAAAAGAAGGTATATTTTGGCAATGCCCAGGGACTAAGGTCGATTTCTACAGTAGGACATAAAGTGCCCATCCACTCTTTTTTAACGGATATAAAGCCACAAAAAAGACCTGTAATACCCAAAATAAGGAAAAAATCAATCCATCCAAAACGGACTGGTTTATGTGTGGATTTGTTGTCTCGTGTGTTATGAAAGATTTTTGTCATGTAGAGTGAGTTTTTTAAATCCCTGAAGAAAGCGATTGTAATCAAGTGTGGATATGATCAGATAGATATGATTAAACACAAAAACGCATACATGTTAAATTAAGGCCATCGTTCTTTTGGCAATTATTGAGCGCAGACGCACTATGACCTTTATCCGTTTTTATATTTTAGGTAGGCTCTCCGGACATACTGCCAAACGATTTCAGGACGATCAGACCGGACATACGTCATGCAATCAGTCCCCTCAAAGCTCCATGTTGCGATATTTCGAACTCCTGATTCATAAGCCACGTCCACCGCGGTCGAGATCTCCTCTTCTCTTTCTGCCGGCACCCGGTAGCCCTGTATCCATATCTGAGGCTCCTTGGCATATTTATTTGAAAGTGCACACACTTCGCTGGAAATACGGCGCACAAACTCTGTTACGTCTTGTTTATAAGCATACCAATAGGGGTCACTTCCAAAGATATTCATGTTTTTAATCATGGCAACCTTTTCCCATGAGTAGATTCCATATCGCGGGTCGGTTGTTGGAAACAGGCATACCGAATTTATCAGCCCCTTCGTTGACGCTGTATTGGCAAGGTATTCAAGAAAATTAATAATAGTCGTTTGACGGAATGCCTTCACATCATCGGTAAAATCCATTGGCATCTCATAGCCATACTGTTGTTTAAAAATATCTTTACAAACTTCACAGGTGCACCCCCAAATATCTCTCTTTTTACCGCCGAATAAGGGTGCAAACTCACCAAAAAACAGATGTGGCTCATCCCAAAAAACGCCTTCAGCGCCTGTCCTTGCTGCAAGTTCAATCCAGGTGGTCATCGTATTTCTGAAGGTACTTGAATTTAAACATGCCTTATAAATCTTTATTTCTCCCTCGGGAAAATTTAACCGTTGCCGGCAGTTGGGATACTCTTTTACGAAGGTGGAAAATGACTCTCCGCCAAAAACACGCCCAATACCCCAGGGATCAAGAAAAACCTCTAATCCAACTTCACGACTTGCCTTTACAATATCAATCATTGTCCCGGCATGGTAGGAGATATCGTGTTCGCTCATGGTGTGAACGACAAAATTACAGCCATCGTCGACCATCTTTTTCATGTCTTCCCGAACGTGACGCAATATCCTGTTGCCAAAATAACTTGCTCCCAATTTCATGATCTTCATGTTATCCAGAGAAAAGCAGTATGTCAAGGAAATCCACGGGAAAGGTTTTTCGCTTGCCTGAAATTTGATTAATTGCTAATATGAACACATAAAAAAAGAGGCTCTGCCATGTACGTGTTTGAGGCATTATTTTAAGGACCTATACCAATATCTTGGGAACCCGTCTTTGCTAGCAGGCATACATTCTCAACGGAGATGCGTATTATGCTATCATTGGGTAAACCACCATGAAATACGGGTCCAAAAGATAGCTTCACACGGCATTGCGGTGGAGCCCTAATTCCTGCATTTCAATCTGTCTGCATATATTTTTTTTAGATTCATAAATATCGTGATTCAGTTTTACTCACAAATCACGTACTTCATTGAAGCTATGCAAATAAAAATCTGTAACGACATTTGAATAAATGTCGGAACTTTATTTAAAGATTTATTGTTTGTGAAGAAGGAAATCTTAATCGATGAGAGATGGCGAAATCAGAAGAAGAGAGTTTGAAGAAAATGCGATGGCACATCTCGATTCTCTTTATAATATGGCTCTCAGATTGGTTTTTATTAAGGAGGAAGCTGAGGATCTTGTTCAGGAAACGTATTTAAAGGCATACCGTTTTTTCGATACCTTTCAAAAAGGTACAAATATAAAAGCATGGCTATTCAAAATTCTTCGAAATACCTTTATTAATAAGTATCGGAAAACGGTGAATATGCCGAATGAAGTTTTTTTTGAAGATATAGAGTCGGTTAATGTAAATCCGTCCTATGAACAAGAAGCTAAATCCGGAGAGTCTGTTGATACCTTAGAAAAAAAATACAACGACTTGGGGAGCTTACTGGATGATGAGGTAAAAAATGCCTTAGACAGCTTACCGGTAGAATATCGTGAAGCTATTTTACTTTCAGATGTGGAAGAATTATCATACAAAGATATTTCAGAAATTACGAATGTGCCCATTGGTACGGTAAAATCAAGACTAAACCGAGCTAGGGGATTGCTTCAAAAAAGTTTGTTGGTATATGCGAAAGATAAGGGTTTTATAAAGAAGGAGAAATAATGACGTGTAGTGAAGCTATTAAACATTTTCATGAGTTCATGGACAAGGAATTAGATAAATCTCATTATTTAATCGTGAAAAAGCATATTGATAATTGCGAAGATTGTCACAAGAAGTATACATATGAAATGAATGTTCGTTCATTGGTAAAAACGTGTTGTGCCAAAACGACAGCACCTGTATATCTCTACGGGAGAATAATCAATAGTCTCGACTCTGTTGACTTCGGTGTTTTGAAATACACCGATAGAGAAAAAAATTATCAAGAAAAAATTTTTCGCACGTCGTTTTTGTCTTATCCTTTTACCATAGCGGCTTCTATCCTTATTTCAATAGCAGGCGGTATCTTTTATTATGCAAAGTACTATCAAACTGATTCCACAGCTATCGTTGAAAATGCTGTTAAAAATCATGTGGTAGCAGTAAATGACAATTTGGTATTTAATGAAAAAACCTCTGTGGTGGAAAATATTAATAAATATCTCGGAAACACAATAAATACCAGATTGAGTAATTCGTCTCCTTTCCTCAACGCAGAACAGGTTAGCATTAAAGAGGGGATGCCAGTCAGATCTTGCGGAACAAGCAGCCCGTGTGTAATTTTCGATAAGGGGGGTAATAAGCTGTCACTCCAGGTTGTCCGAAAAGGTAGCTTTCCCATTGCGAATCTTGAAAGAGTCCAATTGGGGCATAAAGAATTTTATATCGGGAATCGCCAGGGCTTTAATTCTGTGTTGTGGGAAGAAGGTGGTGTCGCCTATTGCCTTACCTCAGATTTAAATAAAAATGAAATGCTGAGATTTGCAGCAACGCTCACATCTCAATAATCTCCGGTTTTGGATTATCTACAACGGTGAGTATGTACTCCAATCATCGATTCTGATTTTTTAATCATCCTTACCTCACCATCTCTTCATGAGAAGAGGTGACGACGGAATAACTCCGGTGACGTGCGTGTTCACTCACGAAGATAATTATGAACCCGGCTTTCTACGATATAACACTTACCATATCGGATACACTCATCACATGGCCTACAGACCCTGCGGTATCTATTCAAAAGACAAATATGATTTCCCGCGGTGATGAGTGGAACCTATCCGAGCTTAAATTTAGTTCCCACTGTGGTACTCATATCGATGCTCCATATCACTTTGACGAAAATGGTATTACGATAGACCAAATTCCTTTAGATTCACTTATTGGAAACGCAACGGTGTATGACATAAAGAATAAGGAAAAAATTGATGTAGAGGATTTAGAATCATTAAAAACAGGAAATTGTGATCGGATTATTTTTAAAACAATTAACTCAACTTATTGGAAACGTCCAACATTTATAAAGGAGTTTGTTTATATTACAAAAGAGGCTGCCTTATATTTAGCTGATCATAAGATAAAACTGGTCGGGATTGATTATCTTTCGGTCGACAAATTTGACGATATGTATGCAGATGCCCACCATATACTTTTGAAAAAAGGTATTATTATCATCGAAGGACTTGATTTGAGTATGGTAAAGCCGGGAGATTATGAATTGATCGCGTTGCCATTAAAAATAAAGAATAATGATGGCAGCCCTGCACGGGTAGTTTTAAAAAGAACGCTCGCTAGTTGAATGATATATAATCCGTCAAACGATTGTACAAGTTCAGGAGCTAATCGTGAGATGAAACCGTATGGACTGTATACGTTGTGAGAGGGATTTTCCAGCCATGTTTATTGCAGGTATCCAACGCGATCTTTTGAATGATTCTGGAAAGTTTATAATAATCTTTTGCAATTTTTCCAGAGCATTCAGCAAAAATTAGGTAGTCCAGGGATGTATCCCCTACTTCTTTAAATTCCACATTAAGATTCAAAATAGTATCCTGATAACCTTCGTTGATAAGTCCCGCTTTTACCGCTTCTTTCAGTTTTTGTGGAACATCGGTAATACATACTGCCTGATGCTGATAATCGATGCCAAAGGTAACCCAGACGCAAAAGTTTTTGGAGAGGTTGAGAGGTTTTTGATTTAAGAATTCTGCTGTATGATATGTTTTAGTGCTTCCTCCCTCCACGACAAGTTGTACGACTTCTGGAGTTTGTATTGCGACTTTCCCTATGGTTCCATCTGCGAGAATAACCCAATCTTTCTCTTTGCACGGAAACCATGGTTCGTTGTGATGATAGGGACGTGATCGGATGTCCTTAAGTTTATTCAAGGGAAGTCGGATCCTTCCGCCCGTTAATTCCGGATTAACCAATAGTGAATTGAAGTGTAATGTGACGACCCTCCAGGGAAGACCGTTGTATATTACCCGTTCATTTTCCTTTACAGATCCAAGATTTAACAAGAGTGTTGCCTGTTCATAGAAACGGGGAAGGGTCTGTTTTGCCGTCCAGATGAGACCTAAAATAAAAATGAATGCTATACTCAAAAGTACCCAGTCGCCACAGAGGTAAAGTACGGTCAGCATTGCCCCGGTAGCGCCCACAAAAGTAAGCACCTGATACAACACTTCTGCAAGGCGAATGTAGAATGAACCCGCCACCGTCTTGTGAATAATGCTTCCTTTGTAAATATGCCGGTGAATATATCTAAGCAAAAAGAATACAAAAAAGAATGCAAATACGGATAAGATAAAATTCCTTCCCCGGCTCTTGAAAAAGACCCTCACGATATCTTTGCCCGATTCAAAAAATGTTTTTCTTTCGCTCAATTTATCAGTCAATTGATATTTCGCAACGGTAAGCTGGCTTGAAATTTGTTTTTCTTTGGTATACCAGATATTTTTAAGTTCAAGGAGTTGGTTTTTCAAAGTATTATCTTTGACCTGATCAGTAATCGTGTGGATATTTTCCAGGGCATTTTGTATCAGGGAAATTTGGTTTTCATAATAGGCTACTTGCATCCTCATGTTTTCTATTAACCGGGGACGAGCAGTCATATTTTTTAAGTCATTTACAATTGGGCCTATGAGGGTCTGAATCTCCTCCTTCCAGTCAAAACGTTTTTGCGGCTTTTGATAAAATGTTTCTAAATCCAAACCCGTTGCAATTTCCTCAAAATTTGTCTTGAGTGGTTCCAGACGTTCATTGAGTTTGTCAATTTCTTTCGTAATTTCCGATTTCTCTTCATGAGTTTTTACCTCACGGAGGTTTGTCTTTTTATTTTCGATATCCTTTTCTAATTCAGTAATAAGCTGGGAAACACTCATAAGGGTTTCGAGTGTGTTTTTCTTTGTGGCTATTAGTTCTTTAGTTTCATAGGATTTCTGATTTTCTGTTTGTCCGCATACCGGATTGTCCTTCAAACAAGTGAAAGACGAAATGACGATAAGAAGTGCAATCAGAAATACCTTTATTTTCATTGTTTTCACGCAGCTTCTACAAATGAAATATTACGAGAATAATTTATTATAGATCAAAGAATTTTTAGTAAAAGTATAGCGTTTTTAAAAGAACACACAAGAAGAAATTATACACCTCGTAATCATATCCCAAACAAGTTGTAAGAGACAAAATATACATCACATAATTTATACTTCAACTCTGTCAGGGATTCAAACTCCGGTAGGGTTAATTATCTTTGGATCTTCTAAGTTTTGTATGGATAAATTTTCATAATCCTGGTAAGAAAGGCGATAGTATTTTAAGTTTGAGATATTCACGATCTTTAATAACATCGGCTCTGCCTTTAATGATACGAACTTTGTTATTACCTTAATCTTGCACTTGTGCAAGATTAAGGTACTTACTCGTGACAACTTATTAGAGTTTTATTTTATCTGAAAACCCTTATTTTTTATGGTATTGAGAAATAACTATTATGAATTTTCCCACATAAAACTTAGAAGGCCCTGGAATTATAAGTCGGAGGGATGGGCAAGACGTTTTTTCAAAAGCTGGATAAAGTCTATAAAGCGGCAGAGGCTTAAACCCTATGAGAAGTTTGCTGAGATGGTAGAAAGGCACTGGGATGGAATTGCTGCACACAGTAAACCGGAGAATAAAGTTTCTTTGGGTTTTGTCAAGGAATTAGATAACAAAATTCGGATTATCCAGAGACGGGCCTACGGTCTAAGAGATGAAGAATGTCTTCGATTAAAAATTCTGACCTGTATGCTTCCGGAGATATAAAAATGCAAATTTTACTCACTCGTTTCCATGATGACCCAAAATCTTGTATGGGGGATACAAAGTTTCAATTATCAGAGTTATGATAGGACAGGGATTGTCTTTGTATTTAAAATAGCGTTGAAATAATTTTAAAAAATATTCTTGATAAAAAATAACATTGATGATATTCTTTTTTGAAACGTAGCACTTCGTGATAAAAAGAAAGTATATCAAATATCTTAAAACTCGGAGTTCATCGGGAGAAGGAATAGCTCCATAAGTTTGATGAGCTTACAAGAAAAGAAAAAATACTAATTGGTTCAGCATATCAATACGGAATGCTGACTTCTGTATGAAAATAATTGTCATAAAAAACAAATTGAAAGAAATAGAAGGATCGTACGGGAAATTAAAGTCAGCAAAATGTGTAAAGCACAGAGGATTATCTATGGCATCAACGGGATATGGATATATTTTAACATAACCTTGATTTTTTTATGTATTATAGTAGCACGAATACATATTAGGTAATACTGTTTAGGTTTTTATTCATAATCAGCAATGAAATGTTCCTTCCGGCTTGTCGTTGGAATGGGTTTAAACAAGACAAACAGTCCTTAACGGATAAACATTAAAATAATAGCGAATGGAGGTGATTGAAAGATATAGATTTTCAAAAAGTTTAGAGCGATTATTCTAAATGTGTCTTATAAAGTTTAAAATCATCAGTATGGTTTAGTAGTTTCTGATGTAAGTTCGAAATAAAGAGACACAATTGTTACTGGAATTGACGCAAGATACAGACTCATTACTCTTAAAAAAGAATAATAATCAAAGGAAAGTAGCAGGGGGGTGTAGCGTAGAACATTTTGCTTGTAAACAAAAAATATTTTAATCGCGATTTTTGCCCGTTAACTAAAGATACGTTGTTCATTTCCATGATTATTGATTACAGGTAATTCTCCCATGCAGATGTTTGGGAGTAATAGGGAATCCATGTCTCACTTCTTAACTGAGGTGAGATGAGGAGCGGACCCGCCGCTGTACCGGGAACGAACGTCACACCGCCACTGCCTTAGTTCGAATAGGTGGGAAGGCTTGATTAGTAGGATGATCCGGGAGCCAGAAGACCTGCCTGTAATTGCTTCACGTAGTTTTCGATGGTAAAGATGGTGAAGGTTTATAACTGCAGATTTTACAGATTACGCAGGCATGCAGATTAAAGTTTCTTCTCTGTATTATTTTGATAATCTGTAATTTTAATGTTTATCAAACCTATGTTTTTGCTGTCGAAGACATAGGTTTTTTATTTTAAGGGTTAAGGTTTTTTAGAGAATTAAAGTGACCAATGAGTGTGTTTTGTATTATTTATCCTATATAAAGAAAGAAGGCTTATGATGTATACGCAACAACGTTTACTAAGACTTTCTGTGCTATTGTTACCGATACTCCTGAATTTTAATAGATTGCTCCCTTTATGTGCCGCTCCCGTTAATCCCGATGGAAAGACGGTTGGTTCTTCTACGGTAGAATTGCCAGATGAGGATGTTTCTCGTCAATCGGAAGAAAATGGTGATAATACGAGTAATTCACCGGATATTATTCAACGATCTGCAGATTCAACATCCACCGAATCAGCAACTCTTTTGCCGGAGGTGTTAGTTTATGGTCGTGCGGACAGTTTGATCGGTATAGCAGATGCAGCGTCTCAGGGTACAGTGGGTAAGGACGAATTAGAGTTGCGTACCCTGTCGCGTCCGGGTGAGGTTCTGGAGACAGTTCCAGGGGTAATTGTTACCCAGCACAGTGGAGCTGGTAAGGCGAATCAATTCTTTCTGCGAGGTTTTAACTTAGATCATGGGACGGACTTTGCTACGTCGATCAATGGCGTTCCGGTGAATTTGCCTACTCATGCGCATGGTCAGGGCTATACAGATTTGAACATCTTGATTCCAGAACTGGTCGAGCGCGTAGACTTCCGGAAAGGACCCTACTATGCAGATCTGGGCGATTTTTCTTCTGCAGGCGCCGCTAATATCAAATATGTTGATTCCCTTCCATACAGCATAGCACAAGTAGAGGGCGGCAGTTTTGGATACGAACGCGGCCTCTATGCCTCATCTCGTCTTATTGGAAGTGGAAATCTCCTGTATGCTGTTGAATTATTCCATAACGATGGTCCCTGGTCGACGCCCGATGATTACAAGAAGATAAATGGCGTATTAAGCTATAGTCGGGGGGATGCAGAGCACGGGTATAGTGTAACTACGACAGCTTACGCCGGGCATTGGACTGCGACTGACCAAGTTGCTAAACGAGCGCTGAGTGAAATTCCTGGCTTTGACCGTTTTGACACGCTGAACTCAAGCGATGGTGGTAACTCTCAACGCTACAATCTTTCTGCGGAGTGGCATCGTGCTGATGCAGATTCTTCCACAAAGGTGTTGGCATATGGATTTTACTATGATCTCGATTTGTTTTCCGATTTCACATACTTTCTTAATAGCCCTCAGGGTGATCAATTTGAGCAACTGGACAGGCGGGCGGTTGGGGGGTTGAAGGCAAGTCAAACCTGGTACAGTCAGCTATTTAGTCGCGACATGGAAAATACCGTAGGTCTGCAAATTCGCAGTGATTCGATTACAAACGGTTTATTCCAAACGATCAGACGTCATCGTACGGACAAGGTTGACTACAACGGTGAAACTATTTCAGAAACAACCCGTTCGGACGATGTGTGGGAAGCAAGTTTTTCCCCCTACGTCGAGAATAAAGTTCAATGGGCGGATAAATTCCGCACAGTTTTGGGATTACGAATGGATTATTATTATTTTGACGTGGATAGCAATTTGTCCAGCAACTCTGGTACACGGGACGATGCAATTGTTAGCCCCAAAGGGTCGCTTATCTTTGGGCCGTGGGCTAAAACGGAGTATTACCTGAGCGGGGGGCTTGGTTTTCACAGTAATGATGCACGGGGGGTTACCCAAAAGGTTGATCCAATGACGGGAGACCCTGTTAAACCAGCGGATCCATTGGTACGTACAAAAGGCGCGGAAATCGGCGTACGCACAACTGCTATAGAAGGATTACAAAGCACGCTGGCGTTGTGGTTGCTGGACGTGGACTCGGAATTGGTTTTTGCCGGGGATGCTGGCAGCACAGAGGCTAGCGCACCGAGTAGGCGCTATGGTGTTGAGTGGACAAATTACTATACGCCCACCAAATGGCTCGCACTGGATGCGGATTTCTCGTTTTCGCATGCAGAGTTTCGAAAAACTGTTGGGGATGATGGGTCTCAAGGTACACATATTCCTGGAGCAATTGACAGTGTTATGGCTATCGGCATTGCGTACCGTCAGCCAGGCGAACGTGGCTTCTTCAGTGACCTGCGTTTACGGCTTTTCGGTCCCCGTCCTCTTATTGAAGACAATAGCGTCCGCTCTGCGACCACCACTTTGTTGAGCGCAAAAGCAGGGTATAACTTCAATAAGAACTGGACTCTCAGTGTCGAGGGTTTTAATCTCCTCGACAACAAGAATCATGATATTGATTATTATTATCCCTCGCGTTTGAAAAACGAGGTTGCGGGTCCGGATGAGGGCGGGTACAATGATATTCATTTTAAATCAGTTGAACCTATTGCGGTTCGTGCCGCTCTGACCTTCCGGTTTTAATAATAAAAGGAGTAATAATGTTTCATTTATTCTTAAGAGGAGGGCCAGTCATGTGGCCTATCCTCGTTGCGTCTGTGGCTGCGTTGACAGTAGTTATAGAACGGATTTATTTTCTTATCAGTGAACGAAAATCAAGGTGTCCGGAAATAATAGAAAAAATATTTTCTGAAGTTGAGAGAGGAAAAATTGAAGAAGCCTTGCGAATAGGAGCGGGGTGCAATGATTTTGTTGCAACCACCCTTGTTTACGGTCTGCGTCACCGGCATAAAGCCTTCTCGAACGCCCTTTTGCAGGCTGCAAATAAAGAACTTAAGCGTTTTGGACGCGGACTTCCTGTTCTTGACACCGTTATTACCCTTGGACCGCTCCTTGGTCTTTTTGGTACCGTGACCGGAATGATACATGCCTTTGGCCTTTTGGGGGGCAGGGAACTTGACTCCCCCACAGTTATTACGGGCGGCATTGCAGAGGCTTTAATTGCGACCGCCTACGGCCTTCTTACCGCCATTGTCGCCCTCATTCCTTTTAATTATTTCAATGCACGCCTTGAAGAAGCCCGACATGAGATTGAGGACGCCACCACACATCTCGAACTTTTGCTATTAAAACAGGATAAAAACCCATGAAGATACCACTGCCGACAACCAGACGGAAAGCAAGGATAGAGATCATTCCGCTTATTGACGTTGTTTTTTTCCTTTTAGCAACCTTTGTAATGGTATCTCTTTCAATGATTAAGAATCAGGGTATTCGTGTGAACTTACCTTCCGCCGTGACGGGTACTCCCCAGGAGCGCGAAGTCGCAGTAACCGTTACCGTAACTAAATCAGGTGATATATACCTGAACCAGGCAAAACTTACTTCCGATCTTTTGTCTCTGCGGCTGAAACAATTAAAGGCAGAAAACCCCGACACGAAGGTTTTTGTTAATGGAGACAAGGACGCTTCTTTTGGCAGTGCAATTCAAATCCTCGACGAGATAAGGTCTTCAGGAATCACGAAAGTTGCCATTCAGACGAGACAGCCGGAATCTTTACAAAAATGACATTTTACAGATTCGGCTATTATCAGGTGAAATCAGGCAATCACGGTGTGATAAAAGGATTTATCCTTGCCCTATTTATTCATGGAATATTATTTTTCACTGGCGGAAAACTTCTTGTCAAATCTGTTCAATACAGCGTTGAATCGACAAACGGGGCTATTGATGTAGATCTGGTGGCCGCCTTATCGCAATCAGACACAGAAGCAGTTGAATCTGTTGTGCCCATAACAGAACAACATCAGGAACTGGTTAAGCAACAACAGCCAGAGGCAGATATGGTGAAACCTAGTAAACCCGTGATGGAAAATCAACAAGAAACAGTTAAGGCAACACCGAAGGAAGACCCAGTTACATTACCGCAGTCCAATATGGAGACAAAGGAATTCATTACACCTGTTGTGGAAAAACAAGAGGAAGCAGTTAGACCTCTACAACCCGATATAGAGGTGGCTAAACCCGGTGAATCAATTACTGAAAAAAAACAGGAAGCCCCCAGGATTACGCAACCATCTTCGCAAGGAACGACAATAACAAAAATTAAGCCTGATTATTTGCGGAATCAACCCCCAGAATATCCTAAGCTAGCAAAACAAATGCGTCAAGAGGGACTGGTAATACTCAGGGTTGAGGTAGACCAGAAAGGTGTGCCGACCACAGTTGAAGTTGAACAAGGTAGCGGCTATCAACTTCTTGATCAAGCGGCTTTAAAAGCGGTAAAGCGCTGGAGATTTCAGCCTGAAAGGATAGGAGGCATACCTGTTAAATCCAAGGTGTCAATTCCTGTCCGATTCCGTTTGGAAGAATTGGACAAAAAATTTCATACAAGACAGTAGATTACAAAGCGTTAAATATTTTTTTATTTAATAGTAGCACGTATATTACATTAATAATATTTCTAAATTTATAGTGTAGAGGAGAATATTTTGAGAACGTGTAATTTCTTTGTGTGTCCAAATTGTGGTTACGACGAGAAGTTTAAAGTATTTACCAGTAATGTCCAGGTTATTTACCAATCTCCTGAGGCTGGAATACGTTCATTCGAAAGCAGTATTTTACCAAACCTGAGGCATAGTGATAACTATATCGAGTGTCAGTTGTGTTTTGAAAAATTTAGAGCATACTAAGGGGAATGTGATGAAAAACAAATATTTATTTATAATTATTTGTGTAGGCAACTTTCTATTAACATCGTCTCCAGCTTTTTCAGAAACCTATGCTGAAGAGACAGAGATTAGTGAAGAAAAGGCAGAGATGAAGGAAAAAGACGAAGAAACCGAAGAAATTGTTGTTACCGCATCAAAATTGCCTCAAAAATCAGAGGAAATTACGCATAAAATAGACATACTTACTCAGGAGGACATCCAAGGTGTAACCTATACGAATAGAAATTTATCGGAGGCGTTGCGGTATACACCAGGTGCCTTTGTGAATCCACTTTCCAGAAACGATGCAAACTGGGGATCCTATGGCGGGTTGGGGCCAAAATACAATATCTATATGTTGGATGGCCTTCCTGTGGATTCTTTTGTTGACACGATGAGCCTTGACAACAAATACCTTAATACTATCGAAGTGCATCGTGGCCCAACCGTGCTCTATCCAAATTATATGTCAATGGATTTCGCCGGTAACCAGTCTCCCCTTGCAGGCGCAACAAATCTGATTACAAAAGATAAAATATTATCGCCAATGACAACAATATCTACCGGATATGGCTCGTGGAATACGCTTACCGGCAGTGCCTATCATGAGAATAGTAAGGGAAATGTTCATTATCTATTCGGTGCAAATTATGAACAGTCCGATTATACAAACTATGGCACGAACCCATCATGGCTCAATATGCTTGATGATCCTGAGTACAAAAAGACAAAAGCCTTTTTTAAGACTACTTATTATTTGACACCAGAATCGAAGGTTTCGATATTTGCTCATCACACAGAGCATACCGGCGATGTTGGGAGACCGAACCGTGATTTCAAAAACTATTATGATACGATAAACGCCGCATACGAAAATCTATTGAACAAAGACATATCCCTTCATCTTAAGGCTGGCTATCGCCATTATGACAGAAACTGGGAGGAGGACAATTTTCCCGTAAATCTGAGTCTGCGTGAAAAAGACAGAGTTGTTCAACATATTTTCCCCGCTGATGTCTTTGTTAATTATGAACACACGGAAGGTTTCTTACTTACCATAGGATCTGATCTGCAGCATGTGAGTTATAAGACAGAAACAGAAACCAATGGAATTGATACGACGGGTAATGATGTGAACGCTGATGCCTGTGGGCTATATGTACAGGAAAAATTAATTATTGACAACTGGGTCTTTAGAGTGGGAGGGCGCTATAGTTACACAAGACATGATTACGATTTGATTGGTGGCTCTGAACCGTCAGAAGATAGCAAGTCGTGGGACCGCTTCCTTTGGAGTACAGGTATTCGATATAATGTATCTAAAGATATCGGTATATATGCTAATGCCGGTTCAACTTTTTTAGTGCCATCAGCAAAATCTGTAGGCGGAACATTAAAATTGTCAGACCTTGGCATGCCCGGTAAAAACGGTCAGTTGCCAAATCCATCACTTAAACCGGAAAAAGGCATCGGGTTGGATTTGGGTTCGGATATACGGTTAAACGGTAATCTGCAGTTTGGCGCACGAGGATTTTATAACAGGATAGATGATGCTATCGTTGAAAATGTTGTCAGCGGCAATCCCTCCCAAACGCGGTCTGTCAACGCTGGAGAGAGTTATGCCTATGGTGTAGAAATTGAAGGGAAATATCAAATAGACAACATGCTTAAGTGTTTTGCCAATACTACAATCACCAAGACAAAAGTTGAAAATGATGTTGACTCAGATCAGGACGGCAGCGATGTACCATTTGTGCCCGATATCGTTGCAAATTTTGGCATCACGGCAAGTTTTCCATACGAAGTGAATATCAGTCCCTATTGTCAGTATATAGGTAGATATTACGATAGCACCTCGAAGGGTGAAAGAAACGACTTTGGCAGATATGTCATTATGAATATGAAGGCGCAAAAACAGCTTTATCAAAATCGTGATTTCACAGCCGACCTGGTTGTAGATGTAAATAACATACTGAATAAAAAATTTGAAATGCCTTGGCAATTTCAGGACCCTGGATTTAATACCCTGGCCTCGATTGTGGTAACTTTTTAATTGTGAACTCACCTTGAAAAATATTTGGTTTGCACAGAGGCTACCAGTGAAGTGGTTTTTGTTTTTGTCCGTGGTTCTTCATGCTGTTTCTGTATCAGCTCATACTTTAGAAATAATGGATTTCCGGAATAAAACAGTCAGACTGAAAGCGCATCCGAAGCGGATTGTTTGTTTGATAGAAAGTGCTTTAAGCGGTATCTATATGCTTAATCAGGGAAATCAAATAGTCGGAGTGTCAAAAAATGTATACCAGACCGATGTATATCCATACTATGCGGCTTTAGACAAACGGATAAAAGACAAGAGACTTCCTGCGCCTGGCAACTGGGATTCTGTTAGTGTTGAAGGTACTCTCGCTCTCCGACCAGATCTGGTTATCATGTGGGCTCAGCAAACGGAGGCTATCGAAGCCATTGAGAATGCCGGAATCCCTGTTTTGGGGGTTTTTATGGATTCGATTGAAGACGTTTTCCACGAAATAAAAATTTTTGGTGTCATTACCAATAACGAAGAAAGGGCGAGTGAGATTATTGCGTATACTCAATGCGAAATAGCTTCTGTAGCTGAACAGATCGGGTCCGTTGACAAGGGCAAAAATCCTTCAGTCTACTACCTATGGGCTCAAAGTCTGTTAAATACTTCATGTAAAGGTAGCGTTGCAGACGACTTGATAGCAATGGCCGGGGGAAAAAATATTTGCACAGAAACAAAGGAACATATCGTCATAACGATGGAAAGGCTTATTTCAGCAAACCCAGAGGTTATTATCATGTGGCATAATGAACGTCTTGATCCTAGGGACCTCATGCTCAATAAACAATTAAGGAATATAAAAGCTATCAGGAACAAAAGAGTATATGAACTTCCAGAAGTATTTCATTGTGACCTCTGGACATTGAAATTTCAGTATGCCTTAAAGCTTATGGCTGCGTGGCTTCATCCGGAATTGTTGTGTGATTTAGATTCGAAGCGGGAATTGGACAAGATGTTTCAGATGCTGTATAACATAACTTTTTAAGAGAAAACGGATCATCGTGACCTTTTTTAGGAAAGACCTTGTTTTCTATGCAATGCCACTGATATTCATAGCAGCATCAATGTTTGTCAGTAGTTCTGACATTGCAGCGCCAAAAGAAACAATACGCTGGCTTTTTTGCAGGCATTCAAATGGTTCTTCCAATACGAATAACGATATGTTATACACCATAATTGTTGATGTCCGCCTGCCCAGAATCCTGTTAGCCTTTGCTGTGGGAGGTTCCCTTGCAATTGCAGGCAACTCTATCCAGAATGTCTTAAGAACCCCCCTTGTGGATTCGTTTATCCTCGGTATATCATCAGGCGCGGCGTTTGGAGCGGCGCTTTCGCTGGCATTGTTAAACGATTTCTCCGTTCAGCCAGTGGCATTTCTCTTTGGAATGCTTGCTGTCGCATTGACCTATTTTCTCTCTCTTACCAGAAGAGGCGTTTCACTACTTTCGCTGATACTTGCAGGAATAATTGTTTCTGGCTTCTTTACCTCTCTGCTTGCATTTGTCCAATATATCACGGATCCTTTCAAACTCCAGAGCATAGTGCATTGGATGATAGGCAATCTTCATTATGCAACTTGGTCAAAAGTAAGATCCTGCATAATACCCATCATAATAGGAACTGCATGGCTTTTGATCATGAGATGGAGAATGAATGTAATTGCGCTTGGAGATGAAGAATCCCTTGCCGTTGGTCTTAATCCAACTGTCGAAAGACTGCTTATTATCATACCGGCCGCACTGGTATCGTCCTCAACCGTGTCGGTAGCAGGTATTATTCCGATGGTCGGTCTCATTATCCCTCACATTGTAAGGCTTGTTTTTGGGGTTGATAACCGGCGCAATCAACCCTTGAGTTTTGTTATTGGGGGATCGTTTTTGTTGCTTGTTGACACCTTATCAAGAAGTATCACTGATGTTGAGATGCCTGTTGGTATATTCACTACGATTATTGGTGGCCCTGTATTTGTCTATTTGCTCAAGAGCGGCCGGATGCGAGAAGAGAATTTATAATGGCAATATCTACTTTTAACCTTAATTTTTGGTATGGCCAAAAAAAGGTGATCCATGATATGTCAATTGATATTTTAGAAGGTGAGTTTGTTGTCATATTGGGCTGTAACGGGAGTGGTAAATCGACATTTCTCAAGATTTTAGCCGGGTTGTTGCCATACCGTGAAGGCATGGTGACTATTTTCCATCAATCGTTACAAAGCATCTCTATAAAAGAAAGAGCGAAAATCATCGGCTATTTACCTCAATTTCATAACCCTGTTTTCCCTTTTACCGTTGAGGATGTTGTCCTTACTGCCAGGGCATCCCATATATTTTCTTTGCCATCAAAAAAAGACTATGATCGAACAGCAGAGGCGCTAAAACTGATAGGTTTGCAGGAAATCAAAAAACAGCCATATACAGAGCTGTCTGGAGGAGAACGGCAGATGACCATGATTGCCCGTATTATGGCACAGGAACCAAGAATACTTCTCTTTGATGAACCGATTAACCATTTAGACATAAAACATCAGTTTGAAATAATGAGTTTGTTGAAAAGAATAACAAAGGAATTGAATATCACTACAGTAGTTGTCCTTCATGATGTGAATATGGCGATGCGGTATGCAGACAGATTTCTATTTTTCAAAAACGGGCAGCTTTATGCCGGGGGAGGCAAGGAGATAATCAATACCGAGACCATCAGGGAGGTGTATCGCATTGATGCCGTGGTTGGAGAAGTAAGAGGAATGTCGTTTGTGATACCTTATATGCCTCAATAAAGCATAAAGAAATTTAAAAGGAGGATTGTGCAATTTCGTGCTGCATGAAGATCAAACGATATGAGATATGAAAAATTATGGCTGTGGATCATTTTATCACTTGCAATTCATGCTGCGGTATTTGGAGTGTTTATTTACGTGCACAGTGCATACCGGGATTCAATGGTGCTGATGGAGCAGGGTGCTTCATGTGTTGAAGTGGAGTTGGTAGGTTTTAACAGATCGGCTGAAGGTCTGTCTTCAGAAAAAAAATCAGCAGGGACTGAAAAAAGAGATGCGTATGAGTCTCCGACTCTTCCCGGTAATGAAGACGTATTGGAAAAAACAGTTTTTCAGAAAGAAAATAGTGAGGATTTGAGAACAGAGGAATTAATAACACTTGATAAAGTGCAGGATAACAGCAATGAAGCAAATGCTTCTAACACCGGGAATGCCATGAATAACTCACCGGTAATTGACATAAAACAGGAAAAAAGATTGTCTCATAAGCGGAAGGATTTTACAAAGGGAAATACCGAGGGAAAAAAAGACAATCACCACGAAATAAATCCGTCAGTGCACTCTTCTCCCGGCGCATATGGGAGTAAACTCGTAAAAGGAAGCCCTTCTGCAAAGGTTGCTGGTATCGGAAAGCCGGAATATCCGAAAGAGTGCATTTCCAAGGGGCATGAAGGAAAGGTTGAGGTGGAAATTATCATTCTGTCAGATGGGTCGAACGGCGGCATGACGATTGTGGAATCTTCGGGATGCAAGCATATGGATGCGTCGGCGCTTGTCTTTTTAAAAAAATGTACGCTTGTACCAAAAATCATTATGGGAGTACCTGTAGACTCAAAGAAGAAGATAGCGTTTCGTTTTAAAATTACCGAGGCGGCTAATGAGAAAGAAGATAGACAATTACGATAAACAATTATAAGGAGATAGTAGCAAGATATGAAAATAATATTTTATTCACATACAAAGTGTTTGCGCAGGTGCCCCCATGTTCTTTATCCGATATTTGCTAAAAATACCATTTGGAGGATATTATAAAACTACAAGGATTTTTAACTTTTTGTTTATTCGGAAACAGCTTCTTTTTTCCGTCTCCGGCTTTTTCTGAGAACGACATCGGTGAAACAGGTAAAAAAAATACCCAGGATGTCACAGAATGAAACGACCATTACCAGGGAAAAGATTGAAAAATTCTGCTGCAAACAGCGTTATGGAATTGGTGAAAGAAAGAACTCCTGGTGTTTTTGCACACAAAACAACGTTGTCGGGTTTGGGTTTGGAAGGCCCGGAACAGGACAATTGAGCATTCGCGGTCTTGGCAGTTCACCAAATACTCAGGTGTTGTTCAATTACGCAATCTAGATGGCACCAAACCAATGCCAATTTGTTAAATTCCTTACAGCCACTTATTTTTCGCTATAACAGCAAACCCCTGTTCTGCCCGCCCTATCGCCGCTTCCAGAGAATCAAACATTCTGTTAGCAAAATAGTTACGCCGAAGGATGTTCTATATCTGCTCTATCGGGTTCAGCGTAGGAGAATATGTTGGAAAAACGACAGCAACACGTTTGGGAGAATTTCGAGTCTTTTACCTTTGTGGAATGCGGCACCATCAATATTAATAACATGGAACTTATATGGATGTGTCTTGCATACCTGTCTTAGAAAACAACTCATACTTTCCATATCCATCTTTTCTCTGGTTAGACGGTCAATATCTCCGTCTCACGGACTTACCGCTGCTAAACTCCAGTATCCGCGCAAGATTAACCACTGGCCTGCGGGATGATGACGCCCAAGGCAAACACGGGGATCGTCTTGATTCTTTAAGCAGGCACCAACTACAAGTTATGGTAAGATTATAAATTAGTGCCTTCTTAAACACACGTAAGAATTAATATAAGCTACATGACGAGTAACCCCGCCGCTGAGAATCCATTTCCTATCACTCAATAACTTTTAGCAAATTCTTTTCTACCAGTTCAATTATTACAATTTATTTAGAAATTCATCTTTCATTTCGGAAAAAAGTTTCTATACTGGAGCATATGAAAATCGAACTGAGTACCATGTGTTTTCGTCGTGGTGAAATTCTTGCAAAGATCAAACGTTGCAGTGATTTCATTGAATCGCAGGGTTTTGAATTTGGAATTCAATTGCATAATTCCATTACGAAAGACTTGTACAATGAAATAAAAGGACTCAAGGTTCCGTTTACCATTCACGCCCCGGTATTTTCTGACTACTTTATCAATCTTGCACATGATGATTTTCAAACTGCCCTGGAGGCATTTCAAAACACTGCACAAATTATGGAGACTCTGAAGAGTACGGTGGTATTATTTCATGGGTTTTTTATGACGTCGAGACCAATCAAAAACGATCCTGACAATTACAATAAGGTTTTGCGTGACGTTATTGATAATAAATACCGGCTTAATGATACACGGGTCATGGATCCAAAATTTTTGGAGACAGAAGAATTCAAAAAGTATCAACGTACCGTGAAAACCCATATGAAGCAATTAAGGGAATGGTATCCATCATACACCATGTGTCTGGAAAACGATTTTCCCGGTATAGGAAATGGCAATCAAACACCTGCACACATGGCATATCTTGAATGTCCAGTCTGGCTCGATACCGGCCATCTCTGGACATCCGCTATTGTAAACAAGTTCGATTTTTATGAAGGACTCGAATCGATTTGTAAAAACGGCCAGGTAGTCGGTGTTCATCTGAATACCAATAAAACCCCGCACAACTGGAACTATGAATATCCAGACGGTGATACTCATTCGCATTTCTCAAGAGAGTATGATATGGATATGGACAAGATTATTTGTATTCTTAAAAGGAATCGGATTACTCACTATACCATTGAGATAATAAACGGAGACATAAAAGATGTAAAATTCTTTGTCGAGACGTATCAATCGGTCTGTCAATAAACTTGACAAAATAAAATTAATTTGTATTATTTTGTTCTTTGTACTGAAAGATAATTCTCATACTGTTAACTCACAACAGTATCTTAATCTCTTACTGCGGTGCGAATACCCGCAAGATCTTGAGTAATAACCTTGAAAACTGCTAATAAAATCCTTATCGCATCAGGCATAGCCATTTGTACCTTTTTTGTTATCATGGGGCCATTAAGTTATAAAATCCTGGTTCCTGCCATGAAAAGTGAGATTATGAATCATTTAATCTCTGTTCGGGAAATCAAGAAATTACAAATTCAGAATTTTTTTCATGAAAGATACGGGGATGTCAATATCCTCTCGAAAAATCCTTTAGTTGTTCAAAGTTTACCACGATTCGCCAATGCCTTTAAATCCGGCGGTTTTGACGATCCTGCTTATCGGCAAGTAGACACCTACTACGGCCCCTTGCTAGAACACTTTCTGAGACAAAACGGGTACAACAACATATTTCTGGTAGATACCGATGGAAATGTTGTCTTCGGCGTCAAACGGGATGAATATATCGGAACCAATCTGCGCAAGGGAGAATACAGCTCTTTTTCTATCGGTGAGATATTTAAGGAAGGTTTAAACAATGTTAAATTTTCTGATATAACATGGTGTGAAGGGGCGAAAGACTTTATATTCATGGGAGGAGCACCCGTGTATGATCTTAGCAATAAGCTCCTGGGTATTGTTATCGTAGAGATACCATATTCCAAAATTGATGCTTTCTTATCCCAAAGAGACGGACTTGGTGATACGGGAGAAATCTACATTGTGGGTGATGATAATTTCATGCGTTCAAAGTCGAGTTTTATTCCTCAAAACACTATTTTAAAACTGGAAATTAACACGGAAGCCACAAGAGACGCACTTCGTGGCAATACGGATATAAGAATTGTAAAAGATTATCGGAAAATTCCCGTACTCAACGCATATACGCCCCTCGATAATCTTAAAGACGTGAATTGGATATTAATAGTAAAAATCGATAAAAAAGAGGCATATTATCCTATCATTGCTCTCAAATCAAATCTGATTATTATCGGCTCCATCATAGGGGGTATTACTGGTACATACCTCTATTTCACCCTCCGGAAAAAACATCATAAAAATATTCTTTCAGCAGCTTCGTAGGATATATACAAACAGGATATTCCCGAAATTTTATAACTTCATTGTAAGCAAGTTTAATTTTTGCCGCGTCTATTTCATTCCGTTTCCTTTGGATTTCAGCGTATATAACGTTTAAATTCATGGTATTTAACGCCTTTATTCGCTCAAAATGCTGCTTTTTTTCTTCTTTGCTGGAAGCTTCCATCATCTCTAATATCCTCTTTTTCTTATTAGCCCTATCTATAAATTCTCTGTCATTTTGTGCAACACCCGAAACATAATGTTCAGGACTATAATTCATGTCTGTAAGCTCGCGCTGAAGGGCTTGCAAATCCTCCGTGTTTACATTATATGTGTCGAATGGTAAAAATAGGGTAGTAGAAATTGTGACGAAGGCAGGGGGGGTAACGCTGAAAATCTCCGCGATTATTTCATCGGTAATCGTATCGTATTTTGCTCCGCCAATCCCATGAATAAATACATCTGAGAAGAACAAGCGGGAAAACATTGTCGTTGTGATCGCCCGTGGACGTATTTTAATCTTGGCATCCTTCAATGCCTTTAACCGTTCTAAATTTTCTTCTTTGCTATTTCCGAGAACAAATAAATCATCCGCTCCATTGGTAACTTTTAGAGATGTCCCTTCTTTCATCAAGTAACACTTACCCCTGCGTTCTCCTGCTTTCCAAGTCCAAAAGGGCAATTCAATTAGATTCCCCAAAATTCTTAAATCTGGCAGGGGGTTGGCTTTTGACCGAATTTTATGAATGCTTCGGTATTCTGACAATTTTTCATTGTAGATTTTCGCAAATCGTTCTGCCTCATATACGATATGCAGTAAAAAGTGATAGAAACCATCCGTTTCACATATCCAGGAAACAGGGATTTCAAGATTATCAATGCCGAAATCCTTTTCCAGCGCACGTCTTGCCGTTGTCAATAAACCTACCATGTCAGTACAACCCTGATAATAGATATTCATACAGCGATCAATAAATTCCTCAAACGCAACCCGCATCGACTCAAATGTTATGATTTTTTTTTCGTCTGGAACATCTGTTTTGAGCAGGTTTAATATCTCCTTCTTGAATGCAAGCATCCTTTCAGGACTACCAAAAACGATCTCTTCATACGCAACACCATCCATTCCATCCACTAACGCTACCTTTTGGACGGTTGCGGAGTCTTCTGACAGAATTGGCGCATAGACGAAACCCATGTTGCAGGCGTCGTTGTCCACAATCATATTTACTCCGACGCCGCCCATTCTCTTCGCCAGATACTGTGTAAGATGATTTTTGATCCATACTCCGGGATAGTAGAGAATAGGTTCGTGTCCGGTTTGGATAATAGAAATATCCCTGATTGTCTCATAATCCCGACTTAAACCTTTTCCAGTTCCAGATAATTTATTTTGTTCCCTATGCCACGATGCGTCTCTTTGATTACCATCCCGAACGTAAAGACACGTCTCAGACCCGCGTTTTTGAAGCAGGGATTGAATACCCGTCGTGTAATCTGTGGCCATAGACAATAGTTCCTCGCGGGTTTTCTCCCGCAATATCTGAAAAGGAATACCATTCACTTCGAATTTGAAACCGCGTACTTTCTGTTGGTTTTCATGCGCCAAATCTGGAATACGATCTATTGCGTGATCAATAAAGACTTCTTTGTTATTTTTTGGCGCTTTGTAGGTAATGTTTTTCATAGCCACTCTTATGCATACTAATTGAGTATGTTCAAATTAATTGCTTACTCGGGTTTATATTAATTTTTTGAGAAATCAATACATTTGTCTTTCCTAAGGTCTCATGCGGGCAAAAGTAGGTTAATACTTCGATTTTTAAGTTGTGATTCCATTAGAGGTTGTGGCCTTGTTAGACGCTACAGACCAGCGGGAATTTTATCTCATAACTGAGTGGTAAAGAAACGCTTTTTGGGGACATCAGGCAGAACGGTTGATGCGCTACTTTGAACCAAAACAGGGATAATGCCTGGTAGCGTTGAGATAATATCACGCTTCGAAAAGCTAATAGGATACCTCGTTTTGTGGCGCCGACTCGTTACGCGCTCAACTACTCATCTTTCTCAGTGCCGAACCTTTATGCATTGCGATATGGTCGGTTTTGTCGCTCTTGATTTCATACTGCGGGTCGTCCGCACTGGCGTGATGTGTATATCCCTTATAGTTGACGTCCCTTGTATGTATCCTAATAATTGTGCCGCAGACCCATCCTGCTTCAGAATTCCAGGTCACGTGGTCTCCGACTTTAAACGTCTTTGTCATTATAATTTATCTCCTGCTTTTGTCTTTCTTGATAATCTATCACGTACACAGTCATGCCAGAACACGATGCTCAGGCAGTGTTGCATGAATCCAGACGAGGGTTCGAACGCGTGTCCTGTCGTCCATAACAGTCAGTCCCAATTTACCCATCATATGCCGCCGTTGAACTTCTATTTACGCCCAGGCTTAGCGAACTCAACGGGATCGCTGCTCGGTGTAGTGCTTTTAATCATAGATTCCATCGTATAAGGTCTCATGTGCCCACTGTCCGTATCTCCAGTACTCTCATCCTTTTTCCTATTTATGGTTCTTTATAAACCCGCTATGTTTTCAAGACTGATAGCGACATCGGGATGACAGGGACGACGTTCTCACCGACGACATTGAGCGATACCAGAGCGACGACAACTGCCTTAACGAATTGTTGACAACAACGTTAGAATAATGTGTAGAGCATGAGAAGAGCTCCAATGACAGCGCCGAGAAGTGATACACAGAAGACCACCTCTGCCATGGTGGCGAGGTTACCGCCTTTACCATTTCCGTTGTTTTTTAGCGCCAGATAACCAAGAACAACTGCGAACAGGAAGCCGAAAGACGAAAACAAAAAGAAATCATCAGCGGCCGTTTCAATATGGTCCATGGATGTCTTTGCTGTGAGAATGGCAACCAAAGCCAGGCCGATGCTTGCAAGTGTCCCGCTGATTGAGATAAGTGTGCCAATAGATTGGTCGGTATGTGCCACGATGTAATTTCCTTCTTTTTAATTAATGCCCAGTCCACACGCGGTAATAATGCCTGACATAGCGTGCAACAAATATATTAGCGCTACAGATGATAATCACCAGCCGCTTCTGGCTGATAAATAATCTCTTCAATACGAAGGCGCCGTAATCCTGACGGAACCGACCACTCGACGGTGTCTCCTTTTGCATACCCCAGAATTGCTGTGCCTACTGGGGCAAGGATCGAGATAGTCCCTGCATCGACATTTGCATCTCTGGGAAATACCAATGCATAAGTCATGGTTTCAGCGGTATCCAAGTCACGAAGAACGACTTTCGAATTCATAGTTACCACATCAGCGGGTATATCTTTGGATGGCACTATTTCAGCGCGATCCAGCTCTCCTGCCAAGAACTCAAGATCTTTTCTTGCATGATCTCCAAACTCAGTAGCCACATCAATAAGTTCCTCGAGCCGCATTTTGTCAAATTCCGTAATGTATATCTTTCTTTTTTTCATCGTTAGCTCCTAACAGTTAGCACCAATACCGCAGATACACGGCTTGATAAAGAAAGACTGCACTTTATCAAGCTTCGTTTCCAATCGTTGTTGAACGCCCGGGTTACAAACCCTAAACGTTGAATTCTAGTCAAATTGGACACGTAATAAGTACAAACATCCACGCGCCCTTATATTTCTATAAAGTCTGAGTAGCAGAATCGATGGTAACAGCCAATATGGCGCGTAACCAACCGAATCTCTTTCGCATGGAATCAAAATCCGTCCCGGATTTTATAAATGTTGCTTTTCCTCTAATTAAGAATCCGGTGCCTGAGCCAGACCCATGCATACCCTCAACCTTCCGGCTTCCCAGTGTAATCAAAATATGAGGGTTATGAGCAATGTTAGCCTCTGTTTTATGCATGTGACCTACCGGAATGAACAATCGTTCGTCAGATGAAATTGCAATATAGCCGTTCCAGGTGTTAACCAAATGCTGTCCTTCTTTCCCTAAGGTTGCAATAGCAACAACACCATCAGGCTCTATTTTCAGGATTTCCATTAGTTTATTCGGAATCATCGTGATTATCTCCTGTTATTTGGTTCGTTGTTTCGATTAACGTCCTGGCTCTGCGACAGGGTGTGAGGTTGCCCGCTGCATTTGATCGTCAGACAGAGTTCTTTTTTTCATACTCAATGCAGTTGATTCTCCCGTCATCGGATCTATAATCAGCTTAACCTTTCGTCCGTCCTTGCGCAGTTTTACTTCCCAGAATCCGTCATCGAATTCAAATTCTGTTATAATTCCCAGCCCTTGAGCCTCCACAGATTGTATGATTTTTGAGATTGGCATTGACCCTGCCGGTGGTATTTCGTCACAATCGGTTTTTTTCTGACGCACTTCTTTTCCGGTTTGTGGGTCAAGGTAAAGTTTCTGGCAAACACCGGTGTCACAGATCTTTACCTCCCACAGGCCGTCTTCGAATTCGGCCTCAAAAATACTCCCATGGTATTGTCCTTCCATTGTCTTAATTATCGCTGAGAGCAGTTTGCTGCCCTGTGGCGGAATATCATTCGCATCAGCGTGAGACACGAACGGTAGCATCAGACCTATTATCGAAAGAATTACAATAATGCTGTTTTTCTTCATGACAAACCTCCCATAATTCATAGTTTTTACTATATAACGCATTTTTTTTAATTTGTCAAATGGTACAGCATATGTCAAGAAAAAATCGAGATATTGATGTCACCATTTTTGAAACGTTACAACATTTCCGTTTTTGAAAATATCAAAGATTGAAAATGCTAATGCCCTCTGTGTCAAAATGTAGGGACAATCCAAGAATTGCCTTTAACGGTATATGACAACGTATCCTTAAATATATGCCCCGTTTGAGATCGGTGGCAGAGGAGTCCATATAAAATACACAAAACGAAGAGGCCTTTTTAAGGTGTGAAAAACGCCATCTCCTGGTTGCATATTGAATACTGCCATTGGCCGCTGTGTGTCAGAATGAGCAAATACAATGGGAAATTCGTCAGGCCAGCGTGATAAAAAAAGAGCTATTGAGAAAATATACGATTATTAAAGAAACATTTTTATGGAATTAACCTGGCGTCACGTTAACCGGGCAAATGGGTTGAGTCGTTTGACACTCCAAGAACGATATCGTTCAGGATACCCCTTGCAAACTTTTTTGACTCTCTACTTAACTGGACAGGCCTCCTGATCTGACCGGAAGCTAATATTCAGACGATTCCAGCCATTGATGGATATTATTGCAATGCTCAGATTTACCAGTTCTTGCTCGCTGAACTGCTTGCGAGTCTCGTCAAAAAGTTCTGCGGAAACGTGTTTCTCTGACACCAGTGTCAGCGCATCGGCCCACGCCAGGGCGGCCCGTTCCCGCGCTGTATAGCAGGTAGCCTCACGCCAATTATCGAGCGAAAGGAGCCTTTGTTCCGTTTCGCCAATAGATCGCGCTTCTCTTGAGTGCATATCGAGGCAATAAACGCAACCATTGATCTGGGAAGCGCGCATTTTAACGAGATGGAGTAAAGATTTTTCCAGTCCACAAGTGCGTACGTAGTTTTCCAAACCTAACATCGCCTGGTAAGCACCTGGCGCTACTTTTTGATAGTCGATTCTCATGGCGCTCTTTGCAACCTCTGCGGCAACACCACTTCCAGTGGTCTGTTGTCCGGGCTGAAGAGATACGCCACTTTTTGCCAACTGGTTAACTTCTTCACTCGATGTTCTTCTGACTTGTGCTTTGTTTTCTGCACAGCCACAGAACACACTCAAAACGCTTAAGAAAACAATGGGACGAAACATGGTTGATGACATTTCGCATCTCCTTTCAATATTTTAAGTATCATACATTGTTACACGGGTTGCACACTGTAACCGAATCGGAGGTTCAAAACTGCGCCAGAGAAAAACGTGAATAACTCTTTGTTTCTTTTGATATATGAGATAAATATCTTTGTTTACATGTTAATTCACATAAGCTATTTCCATTGCCGAAGTTCAATAATGAGTCCGTCCGGATCTCGTATTTCGCCGCGATACGAATCTCCCAAGTCTACCGGTTCCCGAGCAATGCCAATTCCTCTGCCTCTTAAATAATCAACAGTCTTTTTCATGTTTTCCACTTCAAGGGCGATAGCCCTGTATCCAATTTCCCATGCGTTTTCAGATTTTGGACTAGGATTATCTACAGAAATAATTTCAATAACCGTGTCACCCAACTGTAGATAGATGATCTCTCTCATCGGCGGCATGTTTCTTTCTATTCGACTTTTGATCCCGAAACCAAGAATATTGGTATAAAAATCGATAGTCTTCTGTGCATCTCTTGGTACAATTTCTACATGATCAACTCTTTTGAACATTGTTTAACTCCTTTCTATATCGTCATCTATAATATTATAAACTTGCCCTGGAATTGTGTAAACGCCTGTGGTCTGCAGTGACCGCTTGCAGATACCCGATGCAATACATGGTTGTCCGGCGCTATATGACCCTGTTTGTCAGATCACACATTGTTTGCTGTGGGAATGGATAAACAGCAGAGTATTGAAACATCCTGCTAACCTTGGATTTGCCGGAAGATCGCATTGAGCTCCGCATTCGTTGGAACGTTAGTTAAGGTATCAAACCGGCCGCGTCCGATAATATCATTCACTACCCGCAAGAAACCGCCCCATGCTGCACGTGCCAGTGAGCCGCCCAGGCTGATGCGTCTAACGCCCAGTGCTTCAACCTCGTGCAGTGTAAGCGCACAAGCCGGACCGATCAGTAAATTGACAGGCTTGGGTGCTACGGCCGCAACGACGGACTGTATCTCCTCATGCGTTCGGATACCCGGCGCATAGAGACAGTCAGCCCCAGCCTCAGCGTATGCCTTCAAACGTATCAGCGTATCTTCGAGATCGGGTTTGCCAACAAAAAAATTCTCAGCGCGTGCGACGAGTAGAGTGTCACCGCCGCATTCATCAATCGCGTGGCGTGCTGCACGCACTCTAAGCACGGCCTCATCCGTGTCACGCAGCGGATTGGCTGGGTCACCCGTCGAGTCCTCGATGGAAATTCCGGCTACACCGGTTTCAACTGCCATGCGCACACTTTCGGCAACACCTTCCGGATCAACCCCGAAGCCACTCTCAAAATCGGCACTGACGGGCAACTCTGTAGCGGTGACGATCTGGCGAATGTGCGCCAGCGTCATAGCGCGAGACACTTGCCCATCCGGTAATCCCACTGACCATGCGTATCCCGCGCTGGTAGTTGCCAGTGCTTTGAAACCCAGACTCTCCAGCACGCGCGTACTCCCAATATCCCATGGATTTGGCAGAACAAAACAACCATCTTGGTGAAGTGCCCGGAATGCAGCCCGTTTCTCAGATACCGTTCGGTTCATAAATGGTCCTTTCCCTTTGTTCGTCAATTGACGATAATGTTTGTTTTAAGGCAATTTACTACATCATTTTTGGCTCATTGACAGGAAGATTAATTACACACATCAATAGTTGCTCATGAACAAAGCTCCCGCCAAGGAAACCGATACGTAATATCTGGTAAATTTGCTGTATACGATTTTCATTTTATTTAATTTTGTTATAGTGTGACACAGGCAAACTTTGTCTGTCTTTGCGATATATTCTAAACCCGTGTGTATATTCAAATAACATGGGCAAACAAGATGTAGCGTCGTGCATGGTGAACCTGTCAAATCATTACGACGAAGTCCATGCCACCCTGTAACCGAAGACATAACTTTACAATGTTTGAATGATAGAATCAATGGTAACAGCCAAAGCGACTTGCATCCAACGTAATGTTGTCTTTATGATATTAAAATCGGACCCGGTGTTATAAAAGTTGCCCTTCCCTTGATCAAAAAACCGCTGCCAGTTCCGTACGAGTCCTTAAGCTTGCAATTTCCAAAAGGAATTAACACATCGGGTTGTGGTAATGTTGGCTTCTGTTTTATGTACGAGCCTGGCAGGAATTAACAAGAGCCCATCTGTTGATGTGTTAACAAACTATGCCACCACATTAATCCTATGCGGTCCGTCTTCTTCTAAATTTACGATAGCAACAAACCACATCCTATTTCAATGTCCGATAGCCTTTTCGGAGCCCTTATATTTATCTCATCTTCTTTAATTTTGTTATTTTGTCGAACGACAGCACTTACCGGTTATTGGGACGCAAAGCGTGGAAACAATCCGTATGCAGGATATGGTTAGCAGTTGTTATCTAACGTAAGTTCCTTAATCCTCTTTACACCCTCTCGAAAAACACTTTTTGACTCCTCAAAAGGCAACAATCTCAACGCTGAATGTTCGTCCTCCCACCGAATTATCCGAGATTCTCTTGGCTGACTAAGACACAACTCTTTGACGAGGAAATATTGCACAGACACTTTCTCCTTCTTCAAATTGAATGCCTTAATTGACAATCGATCAATTATCTGGCCAGTTACACCTGCCTCCTCATGCAGTTCTCTTAAAGCAGCCTCTTCGGGGGATTCACCCGATTCAATGTGGCCCTTGGGCAGTACCCAACTGGTGCCATTCGCTGAAGAGATAATAAGAAATAACAGCTTATTGTGAGACCGGCGGAAAGTGACACTGCCTGCATGGGTTGGCATATCGTAGACCTTGAAAATTTGAATCACGAAGGCTTGCCTTCGCCAGACGGTTTAACCTTTCTTGACCAATTCTCTGTTGATGTTGTAAGAATGTACTGAAGTCTGTTAAAATAATCATCTGCATTCTTCAGGCCGCCCGATTCGCTCGCTTCGTAGTTCATCTCTCGCTCAAGATCTGTCAAAGCATAGAAAATGTTCCTTTCGTGAATCCAAAGTTCTGACGGCTTCCTTAGCCCCTCAATTGACGTTGCAATTCCTGCTATTGCCGTTGCAAAAACAACGGCAAGATTTAACCATTCCTGCTGGCCCTTGAAAGATAAAGCAGCACTCGCAACGAAAGTGGAAAACCCTGTTAGTCCAAAAGTAATATACCTGAGGGTCCGGTAGATTCGTTTATGTCTGTTCGACTCTTTCCTGAAGCGTTCTACTTGCTTTTTTAGCTCCGTCCGAAGAGACTCTTCCTTGGATGACAATGCTCCTCTCCTGCTAACGATGTTATTATCAATTATTCTGCATTTGAACAAAAAGCCATAGTGCATGTCAAGGCAAAAACATCTAGGTTACACAGGTGCGCATAAATAAAACAACATGCTGGGTAATAAAATGGCTAAAATAAGCTGTATAGTAAATCAGGGTCTTTCTGGATGGCTTTAAAAGTTAGGAATAATGCCTCACCGAATGCTTCTTTCATGCTTATTTATATCTTATTACTTATGCGCAGCTATATATCAACTTTAGGGAGGAGCATGACGGTCCTTTGGATAGCGGATAATATAAAACACAATGAATTTTGATGTTGTCGGGAGGACATTTGGCAACGCATCTCTATAAAATCATCCCATTTTTTGTTTGACTAAAGAAAACATACGTATAATTTGTTGTTGTACTTTGCACGATAGAATATTATTATAAATGGATATTCTGAATAATTCTGAGACACAACATGAAATATTCCTAACATTCTGAATACAGGAGGAGGTGATTAAAGGAAAAAAGTTTTATACGAGAGGTTTTTTGTACTAGAAAGACAATTTAAAAACACATTAAAAAAGGAGGGAGAGGAGAACATGATAAGAATTAAAATTGTGCTCGTAGGTGGTTTGGTGACAAGTTTGTTCATTGCTGGCTGTGGAAAGAAACAAGAACAGGCTGGGTATGTCGAAACCAAAATGGAAGAGGGCAAGGAAATAATTCAGCAGGAAAAACAAGAAGCAGTACAAAAAAAAGAGTCCATGACAGAGCAGGTTGAAGGGAAGGCGGCAAAGGGCGAACTGGAAAAGACAAAATCTGAAGCAGTGTCTGCAAAAGATAAAACGGACTCAATCATCAAAGAGCTTATCGCCAAAGCCAAAGCATTGCTTGATAAAGGTGAGTATAAAGAAGCCGGCGCTACCGCACAGGATGTATTGAATAATTATGATAGTGAATCACAGGAGGCAAAGAGTATTATTGCCACCGTTACTGAAAAACTCAAGGCCATGGCTACAGAAAAGAGCGAGGAAATTACAAAAGGCCTCAAAGGGAAATTGGAAGGGTTAGGGAAGTAATGTGTCTCTTGCTGTTTTAGACCTTTTGAAGCAGAATTCCAAAATCAAAAAGGAAACAGGAAAAATAGATAGTGGGATAACGGGATAAGACTGAATTATTGTATGTTTTACAGCATTCTTTCAAGTCACACAGAAAATTAGGAAAACAACCGTGTATTGAAGGTCTTATCCCTGCCGGCAGGCACAAAAAAGAAAAGGAATTAATCAGAAAACTCCAAAGCCACTTTTATTACGGATGTATAGTATGCCATTTACAAAGCACAATACGTTCGTAACTTGTGGAAATTAGGAATGCTGTCTTTCTATATTGACTACAAACTCAATAAGTAGCCCGGTTGAGCATTCCTTTTCTTAGGTGCCCAATGTCGCAGAAGGAATAAAAAAGGCATGCAACCTCTTTATAATTTGGTTACGTGTTGCCTCTTGCCTCATAGGTAAAAGATCTTTCTTAAATTATCAGAAGAAGGAGATGTCATGAAAAGAAACATGGTGTTGTTTACTGGAGCGCTTGCACTGATGATCTGCCTTTCTGTGCAGGCATTTGCCAAGGGACTTTACTGGGAGAGTACTCGCACCGGGAGAGAAGGCAAGGGAAATGGGGTGTCGAAGTCCTACTACATGCCACGCATGTACAAGATTGTGATGGAAGACAACAAGGGCGCGGTCATTATCCGTCTTGACAAAGAGGAGATGCTGATGTTGAACCATAAGAAAAAAACCTATCAGGAAATGACCTTCAACGAGATGGAAACAATGATGAAAGGCGTAAGCTCGCAGATGCAGGAGGTGGCGAAGCAGATGGAGAAAGAACTGGCGGCAATGCCTGCAGAACAGAGAAAGATGGTCGAGCAGATGATGGGAAAAAATCTGATAAGGAAACAAGAAGAAAAAACCGTCGTGAAGACTGGCGAGACGAAGAACATCAGCAACTACGCCTGCACGAAATATATTTTAAAAGAAGGCGACAAGGATGTCGCAACAATATGGGCAACAAAGGATATTGACGATTTCAAGGCAATGCAGCAGGACATGGATGAGTTTGGCAAGCGGATGGCCACAATGATGCCGGGGAATTTAGAGGGACAGATGGATCGCTCTATTGCATTAGTGGATGGCTTCCCCGTACGTACAGAAATGACGGATGGAACTACAATGACAGTAACAAATGCGGAGAAGCGCTCAATCCCTGCAAGCGAATTCGAAGCGCCGTCCGGATATAAAAAAGAAAAACTACCCGTGGGGATGAAGGGAGAGAAATAATTTCCTGTGTATAACAAGTGAGCACATCCTAAAAATTAGCGCGTCCAGAAAAGAGTGTCGTTTTCATAAATATGTCAATTATGAAAATTTGAATCTATGGTTCTTGTTCATCAGTGTTCCCTACTGATCTAAGGAATAAGACCGAATTGCTGGCTTAACTGTGCTATCAGAGCTTCCCTTTGAAAGAGGTCTTATCTTGCAGGACTAGCACGAAGTATCCGAAGATCATCTTTCAGCAGTCTTCCGGCCTCCGCGCCAATCCTCGACATATGTACTGTTAAATCACATCTTGGATCAATTGCAGCTAACCTCTCCACGGTAGCAAGCGCTGTTTCGGCATATCTTAGTTCTTCAGTCATGTCTTCACTTCTTGTGCCAGGTACCTCAAACGACCGTGAGCTCCAGCTAAAATCACGTTGGTACTGGGTTTGACACAGCATTTGTTCAGTTATCGGAAAGCGATCTTCCCGCGTACATCTCGTTGATGCTCGACATACATAGTCGTCAGATTGCAAAAAACCGGAAGTGCCTGATCACATTTTTTATGTGCCATCAGGGAGTCTCCACGATAAAGAGCCACATCGCCCAATTATTACATGCAATAGCATAGACTGTATTCTCTCTCACCGACAACTTACATACAACATCTTTGACTTGCTGGTAAGCTTTCTTTGCGGCGTCGAGATCATCTGCTCGTAATCTGAAATCGCCTTGCATGAGCAGACTGTTTGAGAGATAGGTAACCTGTTGTTTGTTGATATTGCGGATCCTCAAGATAGAAGCAGCGGTATTTTTGTTTCAGGTCTCTCTTGAAGAGGCAAAACTTGATTTCGAGGGCGGTCACATTTTTATTGCTCATGCTAATTGGAAAAATAGCCTCACATGCGACGAATTCTATACGGTTGCTCGGTGACACCCATCTGTAACAACCGCACAGCAGCACGGTCAGGAACGGGCGACTTCATTTGATTTCGTTGAGGCATGCTTTAAATACGGTCAACTCACGCTGTTTTTTGATATCGGTCTCAACTGATTTAACGCCTTGCCGGAGATCAATCCATTTGAGGTGATGTCGGTGTTACGGATACCTGTTTCTCATTTGAAGTAATGATGAATGGTAACGGTATTTGCATTTTACGACAACAAGCTTTACGCTTGACATAAAATTTATATAATATTAATATAAAGATTTGGAATAACTTTTGTCGTATCAAATATTTATCGTTAAACAGAGTGGACTAAATTTTTTATCCAAAAGAGCCATAAGATACTTTCCACCGATGATAGCACGACGATGCTTGTGTTACTCGGTGGCCTGCATGAAGAAATTATTAAAACAGGCGATCCCGTAATTGTTCGTGGTACAGAGACCAGCCGATTCTGTGCCGATGGGGTATTATTTAAAGAAGAGATACGATAACGGGCTGGGTTTTCCCTTACCGGTAAGCAAAAGGGGGCTTGGTGCTTTTATCTTTGAGAGTGAAAAACTAAACAGTTTTTATACGCAGTGTTACTATTTACTCTGGCAGATAGCATTTCAAGTTTCAATTGACATGAAAAACTCAGAGATGTCCAACTGTATTAAGACTTCCGAAGAACGGTATGAAAAATTATTTAACTATGCTGCCTTTGACTCTTTTGAAAAAGCCCTTAGATTGAAACGATTTCACGGGACAGGAAACAGAGCATCATTATTTTTAATGGAGTTTTTCTTTCATGGATAACCTGCTCAATATTCTCTCAAACCTTGGCTCTCCTAAGATCATGGTTATTGGTGATTTTATGCTTGATAAATACGTATGGGGCGAAGTAAAACGTATTTCACAGGAAGCGCCAATACCCGTTATAAGTGTTTCTTCTGAAGATGTTCGGCCGGGGGGGGCCGGAAGTGTTGTGAACAATCTGCAGACACTGGGTGCACAGGTGCTTGCGTGCGGAATTATTGGCGATGACGATCATGGGCATACCCTTATGAATATCTTCCGCAGTTTGGGAATTGATATTGAGGGAATCCGTATTGACAAAAGCCGTCCCACTATTCTGAAGATGCGTTTTCTGGGCCATTTGCAAACCGCGGGGAAGGGGATACAGCAACTATTGCGCGTCGATTATGAAAAGACTCATGTTATATCCGAAAATATTGAGACACAACTTGTCAGTTATCTGAACAAAACCATACCCGGGTGCGATATCGTTTTGGTGTCCGATATGAATAAAGGCTTGCTTTCTCACTCCTTGTTAAAAACCATCGTGACCATCAGCAAAAAGAATAAAAAGATCGTGATCGTTGACCCGAAAATGATGAGCGATTATTCCTGTTACGAGGGGTTTACCGCGATGACTCCTAACAGGATTGAAACGGAGATTGCCACCGGAATAAAAATCGATGACATTGATAGCCTGTATCGCGCCGGAATTAAGCTGGTTTCCGGCCTCTCGTTGGAATACTGCATCATTACCATCGATAAAGAAGGCATGTTCCTCTACTCTAAGAATGGCAACGGAAAGATTATTCCAACCGTTCCGCGGACGGTATTCGACGTAACAGGAGCCGGCGATATGGTACTCAGCATGTTTGGTATGATCGTCGGCAGCGGCTATGGTTTTGAGGATGCTGCACTTCTTGCCAATATTGCTGCGGGAATAGAAATAGGAAAAATTGGTGCGACACCGGTCAGCAAGGATGAAATTCTCAGTGAACTTATAGGCGGGAAAAGCCAGATGTCGGGCAAGATTAAAGACACCGGGGTAATACAGGGTATTTTAAACGAGCATAGAAAGAAAAATGATAAAATTGTGTTTACCAATGGTTGCTTTGATATATTACATGTAGGTCACATTGAGTACCTGAAATTTGCCCGTAAACAGGGAGACTTGCTTGTTGTAGGGCTGAATACTGATCGCTCAGTCAGAAATCAAAAGGGGCCGACGCGTCCCTTTGTTTCTGAAATGGAGCGGGCCAAAATGCTGGCGGCATTAGAAGATGTAACCTATGTAGTGACGTTTGATGAGTTGACACCCCTGGATTTAATCAAAACGGTAAAACCAGATGTGCTGGTGAAGGGAGAAGACTGGAAAAATGCAGGGGCAGTGGGGAAGGAATTTGTAGAATCCTACGGAGGGAAAGTTCTGTATGCGCCTTTTGTGGAGGGTATTTCAACCACAAACATTGTTTCCCGGATAATCGAGAGACACAGCCAGATGGGATCTATGAAAGATGCAGCGAGCCAGATACAATAAATAGAGAGGGCGGGATCCATGGACGACATAGAAATTCAATTACAAGAAAGCATAGACACGCAAAAAGCGTTATTGTTAACACATCTCGATATCGTGAAGAACATAGCCGGCATACTTATTACTGCATTTAAAAACGGTCACCGGCTGTATCTCATTGGTAACGGAGGAAGCGCAGCAGATGCACAGCATATTGCCGGAGAATTGGTCGGAAGGTTCAAGGTGAACCGGCGTCCCCTTCCGGCAATTGCCCTGACGACGGATACATCTGTTATAACGGCTCTGGCAAATGATTTTGGATATGATACCTGTTTTGCAAGACAGATAGAGGCTCTGACGAACCCGGGCGATGTTGTGCTGGCGCTGAGTACCAGCGGAAATTCAAAAAATATTCTCAATGCGGTTCAAATTGCAAAGGATCGTGGGGCAATTACCATCGGGTTTACCGGGAAGGATGGTGGCCTTTTAAAAGAAGCTGTGGATGTCTGCTTAAGAATTCCGTCAACCAATACACCCCGGATACAGGAATGTCATATCACCATTGGACATATTCTCTGTTCCTTGGTTGAGAAGGAACTCTTTGAAACGGTAAAGAAATGAAAAAGAGAAAGGCTGTATTTCTTGACCGGGACGGAACACTTGTCGTCCACGAACATTATCTCAGTTCTCCTGATCAACTAAAATTATTGCCCAATGCCTCGCGGGGAATTCGTCTTTTTCAGGAACACGGGTATCTGGTCATTGTCGTTACCAATCAATCTGGTATAGCACGGGGTTTTTTTGATGAGGAACAATTGATGCTTATCCATTCGAAATTGAAGGCTATGCTGAAAGACGAGGGAGTAGTCATTGACGATTGGTATTTTTGTCCGCATCACAGTGAAGGAAAGATAGATTACTACCGGGTGGATTGCGATTGCAGAAAGCCCAAACCGGGGATGATTCTTGCATCTGCCCGAAAACACCACATTGATTTGTCGCAATCCTTAATGATTGGTGATTCTGCGTCAGATATGCTGGCAGGAAAAAATGCAGGATGTAAAACGATGCTAATAAAACACAATCAGAGCAATGATACCTGTATCACTCCTGAGATGGAGACCGATTACTGCGTAAAAGATTTACTGGAGGCCGCAAAGATTTTTACTCCAGGAACGTGAGGATTTTGGAAATGCCGGAGTGGGGAGTATTTTTTCTTAAAACTGACCGGCGAATTCTGGAATCAATAGCCTATTTATCGCGTGTTTCCTGGTCAGGTTTGGTCTCTTTAACGATCCAATTCAAATAATCTTCCGAGCCCTGAGTAATCGGCATCGCAATAATTTCCGGCACTTCATAACTATGCAATTGTCTGACGCGTTTTTCTATGGTGCCGAACAATTCTTCCCGCGTCTTGCATAGCATGAGCACCTCTTGTTCACTATGTAATTTGCCTTGCCACCGGAAAATGGACTCAACGGATTGAACGATATTACAACAGGCAATAAGGTTTTCTTCTATCAGGATGTGCCCAATTTTTTTCGCCTCATTGTTTGAGGCGGCTGTTATAAAAATGACAATAGCTTTTGATGTTTTCTGGGGTATCATTCGATTCAACGTTTATCAATGGTTCGTTGGTCACACATGCCGCCACGTTTTTTTAAAAGAGCTTCTATTTCATCACTGTCGTCTTCATCACGAGTTACGTATACCAGCGTACAACGGCAACCTTTAGGGTTTTTACACCGTGAGTGTGGGGGTCTAATATGCTGTAACATTTTATGATCGGGGAGTATATATTTTCCATCTAATTCCATGCATGCCTCACAGGTATTGGCATCTTTCGTTGCGGAATAAAAGATGTAGGCAATCTCTTTCAGATGCGTGGGGTTGGTATCAGATTTTTTGTCCGTATGATATTGAACGCCATTCCCAGCACGCTTGTCTTTGAAACTGTTTTTAATGAGGTAATAAATTATATAGCCTGCTATAAAAAATACAATAAAGCGCGTCATTAATTATGCTATCGTCGTGTAAAAACATCCCTTTCAGGCAAATTTTCTATATTTATCTTTGTACCCTTTACAAAGAGTGGACTGGTTGAGACTTACTGCATTAGGTTGTACCTTTTGGCTTTCTTATCATAAACAAAAATAATCCACCTATTACTAACACCGTTTGTGTTAAGATGATACATTTGATCCATATTGCACAACATTTCCATATTAATTCTGGCCCTCGAATCATCTCAATTGCATTAGAAACACGTCTGAAGGCATAGATAGCAATCAATGAAATGAGCATTACCATAATTGTTATAATGAATGACTTGAGTTTTTGTTTCATCGTTCCCATCTTTCTTGATCTGGCGCCCGTCAAATTATAAAAATTATTTTGTAACAATCACCTTTTCAGGGTTATCCTGAATATCAACGCTTTTTTTGTTTTGTCCCTGTACATCTGAATTCACCTTGATAGCTTTCTTATATTCTGTAATTGCCTCGTCTATCATGCCCTTTTCCTCATAGGCATATGCCAAATTATACAGGGCATTCGTATTTGTTGGATCGGCGCCCACCGTCTTTTTAAATTGAGTTATAGCATCTTCAGTCATGTTTTTACTTGCATATGCCAGACCCAAATGAAAATGAGCCCTTGAGGACGATGGGTTAAATTCCAACAACTTTTTCCATGCGGAAATAGCCTCGCCATAGAAACCTTGTTGCAAGTAAACCATGCCGAGCTTATCGTAAGCTTCGCTGAAGTTTGGATTCATTGCAATTGCCTTGTTAAAGAGGATGACGGCTTTATCGAGAAAGCCTTTGTCTGCATAGGCCTCGCCTAGTTTATACATGGTACGAGTATTGTCGGGATGAGCCTTCAGGATCTTTTCGTACTCATAAATTGCTTCATCACAAAGTCCTTTTCCAAGATAAGCATCGCCAAGTTTTAATTGTGCAAGGACGTTTGATGGGTCTTTGGAAAGGGTTTCTTTGTATGCGCTGATGGCGTCATCTAACATTCCTTTCATGCTATAAGCGTCGCCCAAGTAGCAAGATGCCATGATGTCGCTGGAGTCTTCCGCAAGCACCTTTTTGAATGAAAGAATAGCTTCGTCAAAAAATCCTCTTACAAATTGATTGTATCCCGTTATATTTCCAGGAGCTATTCCCTTGTTCGCAATCTGATATGTCTTAGTTTTTTCATATATCTTTTTTTCTTCATTCGCTAAATCTAAATTCTTCTTTGCTTCCATATCTTTGGGATTTATTTTTAGCGCCAAATTATGCTCTGCAATCGCTTTATCGAACAGGTTCTTCTGCCGGTACGCAAACCCCAGATTGTCATGAGCCTTGGAATAATCCGGATTAAACTTAATTGCTAAGGTAAATTCTTCGATTGCTTCATCAAACATCTTTTGTCTGCTATAGGCCACACCCAGATTGTTATGAACTTCTGCAAAATCTGGTTTGATTAGAAGAGCTCTTTTAAAACAGAGAATTGCCTCATCGAGCATATTTTTATTTACATATTTTGCACCCAGATTATTAAACTGCATCGCTAACTGGTATTCATCAGATTTATGGGCGTCATGTTTTTTGGTTTGGGAGGCACAACCGAGGAGGCACAGGATAATGCCTATTCCTAACAATGACTTTTTCATACAGTATGCTCCTTAATTAGCGCGAACGTAATGGCGTCGGTAAAGCCTAAATCTTTGTGTAAATGTATAATGAATCGACATCAAAGTCAACAATAAAAACATATAACCATTGCTTCTTGTTGGTTTTATGAGAACAATGGCCGGAAGGAATTTCCTGAACAAATTAGACAATCATATCGAAGAGAAGGCTTTTGCGCGGAAGAAACTTACAGCCTAACTCACACATTTCCAGCAATTCCTTTACTCGAATTACCTCTGCGAAGATCTTGTTTCCATCGTGATCATACTCAGGAGAAATGGCCAGAACGCTTGCGTCTGTCTTTTTTTCGGGGAAGATAACCAAAAGACTGTTCTTGGCTATTTTTTTCTTCGTTCTTATTCGTAACCCGCTTTTTGAAATGTCAACAACGGTGCCCGCATAAGCTGGTTTTTTTAGTTCATTTACCTTTTTAAACTTACACGTAAAGATATGATAAAGTCGCTCTAATCTCATTAGGTCGGAAAAATTGTCTGTAGCTTTATTTCTTTCTTTTTGTGATTTCGTTACATGTTCTTCTTCCCGGTTGCTGATCATGACGTCAATGCGATTCCTTGTCTCATGAAGTTCATCCTGAGACAGACTAGCTAATAATTTTGTCATCTTTTTTATTGAAGACATATCCTGAAATTTATCATTTTACTACGATCTGAGGTTTTTGCACATGAACAACTTCCGTGTGTACTCATTATGATGAATCGAACGAAGAAAAACAACTATATTTTAATTACTTATGCATGCAACAATCTCGATACTTCTGCCTGCAAGGTATTTGTTACGTGAATTGTGTATTCACGATCGGTCCGTGAATTGTCAAATGACAGAGGCTTACCAAACGATATTTTGATGTGTCTTTTTTCTGGATGGGATAACCATCCGCGTTTTGGCATAAGTTGACTACTGCCGCAAATTGCCATAGGCATAACCCTTTTCCCTGATTTTAAGATGATCAGTGAAATTCCCCTTTTGAAAGGGGCAAGTTTGCCATCCTCGCTTCTCGTTCCTTCCGGAAATATCACAATAGACTTCTTTGTTGATAGTTTCTTAATGGCGGTCAGAAGGGTTTCATAAGCCTTTCTGTCGTCAGTCCTCTGAATCGGAATATGTCCCGATACGGTCATAAATGAGCCCAGAATTGGAATGTGGAAGATAGTATCCTTCGAAATAAAGCTAAAGTTTGTTGGGATAAAGGCCAGAGAGAGCTTAATGTCTATCATGCTTTGATGATTTGAAATAAAGATCAGGGGCTCATTTTTGGGGATGTTCTCTATTCCCTGAATTTTCACCTGTATGCCAAGGAGCTTAAATGCAATACGACTAGAGACTCTTTCTAATGTATTAAATGCATTTTCCTTCTTTTTCGTGTCTAGACTTACAACAATAGCGATTAATGTTGAAAGCATCCAAATTGAGACGAATAACACCCACGAATATAGGGTGAAAACTATCTGATATAATTTATACATGAAATTCATTTTAACGATAAATCTGTGTTTTTCAAGAAAGAAGATTTTGTTTGACAAATGGATACACACGGCATAACCTTAACATCATATGAAAAGGGATGTTCGAAAACATACCATGATGATAAAATTTGTGAAAGAGTTAATTTTTAAGTCGATTCGATTAAAAAAAGATTTTATCGACTTTTTAACCCTTCTTAACTTCAGGGACAAGGGAGTACATGACAGCCAAGGCATTATAAATGCGTCATTGCGGACAGTTTGCAAGGATGGCATTAAAAACAGGGTATACAGTGGAATGTTACTCTTATTCTCCATCAGTCTGTTCCTTCTGATGATAGGTGCGGCAGGCGTCGATATCCTTTTCCGATTTCCTATGGGATTGAGTGTCTTTTATGCTGGCAGCCTTATCGTACTTTGTCTGGCATTTTACAGGGTATTGCTGCTTCCATTGCTGTCATTGCTGTGCAGAGATAACATTGCACTCCTGATTGAGCAGAAATATCCCTCCTTAAATGACCGCCTTATCAGTTCGATACAATTGTCTGCTGACAAATCACAGAAAAAGATCTCAGGATATTCTGAACAGTTGATCTCAATGCTGATGGATGATACCGCAAAGCAATTAAGACAATTAGACCTTAGCCATGTGATTAGCAAACGATTTTTCCGCTTGAGCTGTGTCGTGCTGATTGCATCTGTGTTTATTTTTAGTGTGATCTGTGCAAGCAAGCCTTCATACATTAAGAAAAATATACCCTTCCTCTTGAGCTACCTGAGAAACGGAAAGGTGATAGGAGATGACGGGCTTGTTGTCTCTCCTGGTCCTGTCATCGGCGATATTGCCGTGAGCTACCGATTCCCACTTTATTCAGGGCTACAACCAAAGACAGTGTATAATACCAGCGGTGATATCAGGGCGTTAAAAGGAAGTGAAGTTCGTATGAGTGCAATCAGCAACCGATCTCTGTTATCTGCAGCGATGATCTTTAACAATTCAACAAAAATACCTTTTGAGGTAGAAAACGGGCATACGATAAAAGGCGTCTTATCGCTGCTTGAGAGTGGCACGTATATCTTTGAAACCACCGACTCCCTTGGGCGGACTGTTCAGGATGTTACATCACATACGATTCAGGTTGACCCGGACCATTTTCCTGAAGTAACGATAAATGTGCCGGCAAAAGATCTTACGGTGCATGAGAAGGATACGGTTGAACTTCGGTACACGGCGAAAGATGATTTCGGCATTAGTGAAATTTCCCTTGTTTTTGAACAAGGTGACGAAAAAAACACAAAAGTTCTTGCCAGTTTTGCTAAAAAGCAACTCCAGTATAGTGGCGCATTTATATGGTCACTGAGCGAATTGACCTTACAGCCAGATGACAGAATCACATACCACATAGAGGTAAAGGATAACGATGCGATTTCGGGTCCCAAGGTTAACAGGTCTGCAACGTATTGTTTGGAAATATATAGTTCCAGGAAAAAACACATAGAATTGGTGCAGCTTCAGGAGGCCCTTCTGCAGGAACTAATCCATATGCTATCGGATGATCTCGTGAAAAGGATCGACGACGAAAAGTGTACGGTGACGGAATATCTGATCATGGCGCAAGATAGTATCCAGGAACGCGGAGAAAGGATTGTTAACCTTTTTACCGATATTTTGGTGGGTATGCAGGACGATGTGAGGGCAAATTATAGCGTCTTTTATTCCCTAGAAAATTTAAAAAATAAATTTCGCAACGTTACGGAAAAGAAGCGTGCAGCAATACGCCAATCCGTCATTAATGCGGGTGAAAGTACCATTCCCGTTTCACTGCTGCATGACTTGCAAAAATCCCAGGACGAAGAGGTGGTTGAAGTTGAAGATTGTATCATCTTCCTGAACGATTTGATAAGAAAGCAAAAAATGGAGGAGGTTATGGATACGGGAAAAAATCTGGTTCGATCCCGGGATAATATGGAAAAATTGCTTGAAAAGTTACGGGAGGGTGAAGACGCAAAACTTAGTGAAAAGGTGCTTTCGGAACTCAAACGGATAGAAGAAACAATCCGGCAGATGATGGAAAAACTTATGCAGATGGCGCAGGGGGAGCACATGGATGAATTTTTAAATGCAGACGCACTCAAACGGATTGAGCAAAACGATATTATGAAGGAGATGGCAGAAATGAAGGATGCATTCAATAAAGGAGATTTGGATGCAGCCCTGCAAGCAGTCCAGAGATTCCTTTCTGCCCTTCAGGGCATGATGGACCAACTGGAATCATCTGCACAGAATTTTACAGATTCAACCTATAACAAGATGCTGGAGGATACCAATCAACTCCTGGATAAAATATCTGAATTGGAAAACAAAGAAAAAAAACTTACAGACAATACCGATGCCTTGAAAAGAGATATCCAGAAACGTTTGTCGGAAGCGACAGAGGAAATCTTTCAGCCTTTTTTCAAAAAACAAAAAGAACGGGTGTCTGCTATAAAAAGAGATGTTAATGACATAAAAGATATATTGGCAGAAAATAAGTTATTGCAGGAATATTTACAGGTAAGTCATGAATTAAAGCGTATGTCAGAAGAAAGAGAGATGATGACAGACCGGTTTCGTGAATTGCTTGAAGGCGAAGAATGGGATGCCGATCATGATAAATTCGATAAAGTGACAGAAACAGCGAAGAAAAATGCTGAATTGAACCGGGCAATCAATAAAGATCCATTGCAGAGAGACTTCCTGTCTGTGTCCCGCGATATACCTCAGGCGGAGGAATCCCTGTCTCATCTGGAAGAGATGTTAAATGCACGGGAGGTAAGAGATTCCCTGGATCTGGCAAAGGAATTATCAGGCAAGTTAAATCAATGGAACAGCCGTATGAAACATACCTTGGGGCAGAAAACAGGTGCCCCGAAAGGGGAGATAACACAAAGAGACCGGGTGGTGCCTGAAAGGGTCGATGATGCTGCACGACAAAATCAGCAGATTATTCAGGATCTCGAAATAATGATGAGGACGCTTGAAGATCAGCAACTTGCCAGTATGACACAGGAAGAACAGGATACCTTACAGAAATATGCTAAAGAACAAAAGGATTTGCAGGAAGAGACAGATGATCTCAGGGAAATGGCGGGCAAACTATCTCAAAAAAATCCTTTTATGGATGAGAATGCAGATAATCAGCTCAACCTTGCGGCAAAATCCATGGAAGGAGCGGGAAAGAAGATGGAAAAGAGCGATGTGCAAGGCGCTCTCATTGACGAACGGGAATCGCTGTACCGCCTTGCGGAAGCAAAGAAAGGCGCGGAAATGGCAAAAGATCGTATTGCGAAAGGGATGATGGGGAGTGGTATGCCTATGCCCATGCCCGTACCGTTCCGCGGTCAAAGAGGAGAAGGACAATTTGATGCGTCAACAGAAAAGGTTGAAATACCATCGGAGGAGGCTTACAAGGTGCCCAAAGAATTTAGGGAGGATATTTTAAACGCCCTTAAAGAAGGGTTGCCGGAAAAATACAAAGACCTTAACAAAGACTATTACCAGAGGTTGGTGGATTAGGTGGCTTCTAAACATGGGTAGAATCTTTATCACATTGACATTTGTCCTGACGATCCTTCCTCTTGTTGCGGGTAAGGCCATTGCCCGGGAAGAAAAGTTCTTTGATTTTTTTGGTGATATCGTTTACGGAGAAGAATGTTTGCGATCGTGGCAGATTGAGGAAGCGTCTGCAGTTGCGGAAAAACTGCTTTCCGTAGGCCGTGATAACCCGTATGTGTGCTTTTTTGCCGGCGAGGTGTATTTCTACGAAGGAAATTATCAGGAATCGTTATCGTTGCTGCAGGAGGCGTTAAAAGATCCTGATATTGCACAAAAGGGGAAAAAATTTTATGACTTTGTGAACAGGGTCTATCAGACGGCAGGCAAATTTAAAGAGGTGAAAACGGAACACTTCCTATTTCGGTACCTGGAAGAAAAGGACGCAATATTGACTGATTACGCTTTGGACGCATTGGAAAAGGCTTATCATGCTATCGGGAGCGATCTTCAGTATTTTCCCGCAAAACCTATCCTTGTCGAAGTATTTCCCGACGCAGAAAGCTTTTGTACCATCTCAACGCTCACGAAAGACGAAATAGAAACTTCCGGTACCGTGGCGATCTGCCTGTTTAATCGCGTCATAATCACCAGCCCCCGCCTCCTTCCGAGAGGGTATCAGTGGCTTGATACCCTGACGCACGAGTATGTACATTACATAATTATGAAGAAGACATACAACCGTGTTCCCATTTGGCTTCATGAAGGTATTGCCAAATACGAAGAGAGACGCTGGTACGAAGATGCGCCTCCAAGACTTCCTGTTTCATTGGAAAGTCTGGTAGCCGAGGCTATTGAAAAGGATTATTTTATTACCTTTGAACAGATGCATCCCTCTCTGGCGAAACTAAAGAAGAAGGAAGATACGGCCCTTGCCTTTGCCGAGGTTTTTACCGTAATTGATTACCTGTTCAACCGTGGAGGTTATCCTTTTCTGGTATCTATTCTGGACAGTATTAAGAACGGAAAATCTCCGGAGGATGCGGTATCTTCAGCAACGGGAGTCTCTTTTCCGGAGTTTGAAAAGAATTGGATGCATGACCTGAAGCAAAAAAAATTCCGGCGGATACACGGAATTCAGATACTCCCAACGAAGCTGAAAGAGACATCCGCCAGTGTGGAGGATGTGGAAAGCGTCGCCGAAATCGAGGTAAAGGATGCCAGAAAATACGCTGTTTTGGGCGATCTCCTGCGCCGTGAAGGATTGCATAGCGCGGCCATTATAGAGTATGAAAAGGCGAGCAAAAAAGCGGGTAATATTTCACCGCAAATCCAGAATAAATTAGCCATATCCTATATCATGGATACCCAGTATACAAAGGCAGAGGAAATCCTGAAGATTTCCCTTGAATATTATCCGGAATATACTACTACCTATATTTCCCTCGGTGAGCTTTATCAGCGAAAAGGTGAATACGACGATGCCGTAAAAATCCTTGCTCAAGCCAATCATATCAATCCTTTTAATCCCATTATCCATAAAAATCTTGCACAATTGTATCAGAAACTGGATAAGAAAGAGAACGCCACTCTCGAACTCAAGAGACTTATGATGTTGACGAAGTAGGTAATTTGTTACGCAAACACCATTTTTCCTGAACTGTTGCAGGTGTGTTATGATAGGAAAACGACTGCTTTTAGATCATGTTCTGCGCTGTTTATTTTACAAGGATTTATTTGTATGCCTGACTTTTTTCAAACGAGTTATTCGCTGAATGTGTCATAACGCAGCAAAGCCGGATGTTTGAGCTGATGTGGGAGGGGAAAAAATGTACTATAGAAAACTAAAGTCGTTAAAAATTTCGTATGTATACGTTTCAACGTTATAAGTTTGTGTATCCTTTTTTGACGCAGCGTGCCACACATTCACTATTGGTCCCGGTTGGCAATCGATAATCGTCATGATTGACCGCTCATTAAATTATGGCAGACACCTGATTAAAAATTTTCTGAAATCGGCCGGACGATATCAGACTGTTCTTGATATCGGAGCGGGATGCGGAGACGATTTAATGATTGCCAGAATGATCAATCAAAAGGCGATTCTTCATGCAATTGAAGTCTCTTCGGAAAACAAACAGATACTAGCCCGCAATAATATTACGCTCCATTCTGTTAATATTGAGAAAGCCCTCCTCCCATTTTGTAATGAGTCCGTGGATATTATTATCGCTAATCAAGTCCTGGAGCACACAAAAGAAATATTTTGGATATTCCATGAAATTACAAGAATTTTACGGGTCGGTGGTAAAATAATTATTGGTGTGCCAAACCTGGCATCGTTGCACAATAGAGTTTTACTGGCGCTTGGTAAACAGCCAAGTTCTCTAAAAACTGCTTCTGCTCATATAAGAGGATTTACTAAAAAAGATATCGTAGAATTTGTTGACGGCTGTTTTTACGGCGGCTACAAACTAAATGCTTTTGGAGGAAGCAATTTTTATCCCTTCCCACCGTTCATTGCAAAACCTTTAGCAGTTTTCTTTCCCACGATGGCATGGGGAATATTTTTTATGCTGGAAAAGCAGAGGGCATATAATAAAGATTTCTTAGATTTTCCAGAGACAATGCGGCTGGAAACAAATTTTTATCGGGGTGAAATAGGATCGTACCCAAATTGTGGGTTGTCGTGAGAATGGAGGATAAGATATAGGGGAGAAAGGCTACGATGAGGCTGACAATGTCAGGGGGGACGTCAATCGCGGTTTCTGCCTGTTTGAGTTTCCCTTTCAGTTTTGGGTCTGGCGGTCTGTGGTAAACCCAGTCGTCCCGCGGGCTGCTGCATTTCCACAGACACGTTATCTGTTCTCAGGCTTATTGAATTACGATTTTTTATAGATTTTCTCCCTTACGGCCTGCAGCAAACTACTGCATTGTATGAAAACTCATCCGTCACAGCCCATATTCAGGAAATCTAAAGTTTCGTTTTTAACCCCATCTTCTTTTCCACTTCGTCAACAACATATTTGCTAAACGAGAAGGCTGAGGTGAATGCGGGTGACACGGCATTTAAGATATGCGTGGAATTTTCTCCGTGTTCAACAACAAAGTCCATCACTAATTTCAAGGTCTCTGTGTCTAACAATTGCGCCCTGATACCCGGATTCAGATAGCCGCCAAACTGGTTTGTATCTATCGTTTTTACTAAATGTACGGCCTGCTGAATAAAATAATTCCGGTAATATTTTTTCATTTCCTCAAAGGCTAGACCTCTAAAATTAAAGGCATTCGTGATAAAAAGCCTTGATTCATAAAATAGCACTTCGAAGAATTCCTTCAGACTAAAATTCGAAAGACCCCGGTAATTTTCTCTCCAGAATGCGGGGATTGCCGTTGGCCCGATCTTGATTTTCCCGGCTGCAGTTATGGTAAAATGAACGCCCAGAAATGGGTTTTTTAAATTGGGCACGGGATAAATGTGCTTGCGGAGTAAATTCTTGTCCTTGTACTCCAGGTATAAACCTTTGAAAGGAATTAAGGTGTATTTTTGGCCAATGCAAAATTGGTGGGCTATTGTATCTGCATAGAGACCAGCCGAATTGATGAAATATCTGAATCTTATTTTCTGAGAATTCGTGCGGATGGTAAAGGAATCGTCTCTTTTTATAAATTTTTCATTCAGGAGGATCTTTACGTTTCCTTTTAAATTCCCGGCGATATGCTCAACTACTTCGGCAGGATTTACTACGGAAGTTGTCGGCGAATATAAAGCCTTATCAAATGTCCTTGCATTTGGCTCAAGTTTTTCCAAGGTTTTTTCGTCGACGATCTCAAGTTCCACGCCATTTTTGTCTCCCCGTCTTTTAAGCTCAAAAACACCTTCCAGTTCCTTTTCATCCTTCGCTACAACGATTTTTCCGCATCTGTTTATGGTAAGATTGTGTTTTAAACAGTAATCCGTTAAAAGCCTGTTCCCTTCCACGGTAAACCTTGCCTTAAGGCTGTCGGGAGAGTAATAGAAGCCGGCGTGAAGCACCCCGCTATTTCTTCCGCTCGCATGACACGCCACCGCGGCTTCTTTTTCTATCAGCGTGATATTTAAATCCGGATACCTGCCCGAAAGCTCTTTAGCTATGGAAACGCCCACGATTCCGCCACCAGCGATCAAGATATCTGTTGTTATCATAGTTATGTATTCAAATGATTTTGAATCTCCTCCATGAGTTTGTCAAAAATGGGTTTGTTTATGCCAGGACATGTTGATACGATCTTTAATTCGGAAGGCCTGCTGATACCAAGGCTCATCTCGACGGCCCTTTTAACCTGTCGTTGCTCCCATACGCTTCTATTCCGGATCCTTTCTTCTCCGCCAAATGCCTTAATAACACTTAATCCTACGACGTCAGCCGCTATTCTGTCTCCGCTAACAGCAATAAGGTCCGGCGAGGCTATCGTGCCCTTTGTAGGTCCTTTTTTTATAAAAATCTTTGTCCCATCCAGAATATTGAGGTGAGGGGTATAGGCAGCATTCAGCTCTGCGACGATTTCGTCCCAAAATTCGGGGGCAATAAAGTAAGGACGTTGCTGCGCATGGATAGCCCCCATAAAGTTTTTGAGAGCTATGGAATAATTGGCATAGCTATGAGTCTTAATGACGGGGACGTTGATAATCCTGTCAACATCATAAATAATCTCCGATACGATAGCCCTTTTTACAAATCTTCCTCCGGGTATTCCCACCTCTACCCAGCCATGGTCCTCAAAGGGGACAAAGGTTACGTTTTCCGTCTGGATGACCTCCCAGATGCCGGATTTCACAGCGTTTTTCTTTGTTGGGAGCGCATAAATGGCCGACATATCGCCAATAAATATTTTGGAAGCCCCGGACTCGCGCAGGAGTTTTATGAGATACTTTATCACGAGGGGGTTTGTATTGGCCGGGCTAGGATAACGGTTGACGATATTCGGTTTTATAAGCACCGATTTGCCCTGAATGTTTAGCTTTTTCAATCCGCCCAGAAGTTCTATGCCTTCTTTAAGCATAGTATAGATGTCTTTGCCCTGAACAATTGAGACAAGCGCCATATTCTCCTCTTTGAAAATGTTCTGATCGAGATTATGATTCAGTATTTTTCTCTTCGGTTTTTCAAAGAGAAGTCTGAAAAGGTCTCTCCACCGAAGCTTTAAGAAGAGAAAAATTGACATACCAATTTTATAAAACAGACGTGACTTGATGATGGGCATAATTATCTCAGGGGGATAGTTTTCTAATTGACCATAAATTTCATTTGGTGTACTATAACAATGCTTGAAGCAAGATTCAAGCCTGTAGATTCAGAATCGTAACAGATGAAAAAACCCAATGCATACCGTATCTCAAACAGAACGAAATCGTATAACTTCCCGTGTTTTATGGGTACTCGAACAAGATGAGAGGATCGTTATCGCTTACCGTTACGGCCCTTTTCCATAAAGGGTTTTTTTGAAAGATACAGACATTTTTCTGTATTGCAACAAAGATGAGGATCTTTCGTTGATGATATATATCGATGAATCTTTAAAAACGCGTTACTCACTATCGTTACGATATTCTTTTGAATGCGGCAGACAGAGAAAAGTCCCTCGGCGACGTTAAAGAAATATGATACTTGTACTATCCGGCACTGAAGAAGGCAAAGAGATTGTCAGAAGGCTCCATGATGAGGGGTTGAGTCTGATAACGACCGTTGCTACGGAATATGGCAAGAAGATCTTTGAACAAATGGGGCTGGAAACTGTTTGCTTACAAGGCCGGTTGGATGCAAACGGATTTTTCCGTCTGATTCGTGAAAAGGGGATAGACACCGTGGTGGACGCCACGCATCCCTACGCCATAGAAGTTTCTCAGAATGCAATGGATGCCTGTAAAAAAAACAACACCCGGTATCTCCGTTTCGAGAGGCAGGAGACAGAGATCCCGAATCATCCCCTGGTTCACAAGGTCAAGACGATGTCAGAGGCCGTGGAAAAATCCAGGGCGCTGGGGAAAAGGATATTTTTAACGACGGGTATATCGAGTGTAGGAAAATTTATCATTTTGAAGGACGAGAAAGAATTGTATGTGCGTATCCTTCCCGTGCCTGAACACATCGCTTTATGCCTGGATATGGGGATTCCGCCTGCCCGCATTATTGCCATGCATGGCCCGTTTTCAGAGGATTTGAACCGGGCGATGTTCCGGCAGTATCAGATTAATACGATGGTGACAAAAGAGAGCGGAGATGCGGGGGGGGCGCTTGAAAAGATCCACGCAGCGTTCACAGAAGGGATTGACACGATCGTTATTGAGAGACCCAGACTGGGATTTCCCCAAAAATATTCATCGATTGATGAGATCGTAGAGATGGTTAAAAGGAATTAGATGTCCTTTGGCAGTGGTTTTTAATCTCCCCCTTAAAAGAAAAGGCCGGGGGGATTCCGGTAAATTTACACACCCCCGCATCTCCTCTTTTCAGTGGGGTATGAATAGAACCAGAACTCTGACAGGGTTTGAAACCCTGTCAGAGTTAACCCAGTTTGAACTTCCTTAACATTTAATTAGGCTGTCTTACGGCAGAGACTTTAAGCTTCCCTACTCATTTTGCCGGGAGAAATTATGGCAGGAAAACGAAAAACAGAACCTTCTCAAAAGCCCGTTGAGCAATACGAACATAAAGATAAGGAGCGACTCAACAATCCACCGGTGGGTCTGGTGGATGCCCGCACCGATAACGTCGGTCAAAAGAAGAAAAAATACCAGTACAACCCTCACCTCGACCCGCAACTGCAATGGGCAGGCAAGGCCGAGCACACCAGCTTTGAAGTCCCTACCGTAAGCCTGCACGTCCACGAACGCATCGACCCGCGACGAATAATCGAAACCGTAAAAATGTCCCCCGCTGGCGGGAGACAACCAAACAGGAACCATGAAAAAATAGATAAGTTTATCATCAATTTTCCTATGGTGAGGGAAATTGATCGATCTCTTTTCCACATTTTTTGATTGTGGTGTTAAGATGAAAGAATCATTGAAAAATACTTTCAACACTGGTATCCGCATTGTGGAAGTTCGCGTGAGAAATTTTCGATCTTTGAGGTCAGTAGATTTGTCTCTTGACCGTCTAACTTTGCTTATCGGGCCAAATAATTCAGGAAAAACAAGTTTTCTAGAGGCACTTTTTGCAGCTATGGGCGCGGGAAGACGTGTCCTGAGTAGCGATGATATCTATATCAAACCCAATGAATCCTCCCCGCCTTATAATCGTTCAATATTGATAGATGTTTTGATCAGACCCACCGACGAGGATGGTTGCATTCGTGATAGCTTCCCGGAAGGCTCGTATTGGTTAAATCTTTGGCGCAATGGAATAGCACTGGACGACGATGATAATGATTTTATGGCGTTTCGCACTCGTCTAACGTGGAAGCACGAAAGCGGCGAATATAGTATTGAAAGACAATTTCTTAGGGTATGGGTTTCAGATTCTTCAAAGATTGAAGATGCGGAGATTAATTCTGAAGCTGGTACTGTCAGCGCAAAACAACTGGAGCCAATGGCCTTGCACTTTATGGATGCAAAGCGAGACATCGACGATGACATGAGACGTCAGGGGTCATTCTGGCGGAGGATGACAAGCGACCTTGGTTTATCTGAAGACAATATAAAGTCTTTCGAGAAAATTCTGACAGAAATAAATGAAGAAATTGTCGAAAAGAGTGGTATACTGAAACATTTGAAGTCTGTATTAGGCGACCTTTGCAACGTTATGTCGGGTGAACGTGAAGGAATAGAATTGGCACCTGTGGCACGCAAGCTGAGGGATTTAACAAAAGGAATTGATGTCAATTTTACAACAAAGGGAGCTCAAACCTTTCCCCTGGTTCGGCATGGTATGGGAACGCGTAGTATGGCTTCTATTCTTGTATTCCGGGCATTTATGAAATGGCGCAGTTTAATGACAGAAGAGGATGCTGTTCATCCCATGCTGGCATTGGAAGAACCCGAGGCGCATTTGCACCCTCAGGCCCAGCGCGCCTTGTTCGGACAGATCAGGGAGATTCCTGGGCAGGTCATAATAAGCAGCCATTCACCCTATGTGGTATTCCATGCGGATTTTAGTGAGTTACGTCATTTTCAAAAGAAAGACGCAGATACCTTAGTTACAGCCATAGATATCAAGGACCTTCAACCGGACGATCTTCAAAAAATGAAATGGAAGGTACTCAATACTCGTGGCGATATGTTATTTGCGAAAGCCTTGGTGCTGTTCGAGGGTGAAACAGAAGAACAGGGATTTATACATTACGCACAGGAATACTGGAACAAAAATCCAAATGAATTGGGAATTAACTTTATCGGTGTCGATGGATCTGATAGTTATCTCCCATTTTTAAGATTGGCCAAAGGACTCGGTCTTAACTACTATATTTTTTCCGATGCTGATGGTGATTCATTAAATGATATATCCAAATCATTGGAGAAGATAGGTATTAACAATTATAAAACCTGTTCAAATGTAATTGTATTACCAGATGGGAAAAATTATGAAACTTATTTGCTTGATGAAGGATACACAGATGTCATTGAGTCTGTATTAAACCGATACCATAGTGTAGTTGATTATGTAAATGATTATATCATCAGGATGAACGATCAAAAAATGAAGGGTGGAAAACCAAGAAACTATACAGATGATACTGATGGGGGACGAAAACGGGCATTGCTTGATATTATGAAAAGTGGAAAGACCACATATGCGGAGGCCATTGCAAAAGAGATCGTATCTATAAGAGATAAAGACCGAAAAATTCCTCACAAAATAAAGGAGTTATTTTGCCAGATATCCGTTGATACAGGAATGACAACTGTATCTGAGGAGAAAAACCCATGAGTATTCGTCTTTCGCCTGATCAGAAGAGGGCTGTCGAACATACGGATGGTGCTTTACTTGTAGTAGCGGGTCCCGGTTCAGGTAAAACACGAGTGTTGACGGAACGAATCCGACGACTTCTTAAGGAGGAAAAAGGGCATTTCCAGATTCTTGCACTTACGTTTACCAATAAAGCCGCCAACGAAATGACTGAGCGGTTACAAGATATTCCAGATATTACCGAGCGAGCATTTATTGGAACGTTGCACAGTTTTTGTACGGAGGTTCTCTCAAAACGAGGGAAACCGGTAGGAATTGACGGGTTACCTCAAATCTTCAGTGCTTCCCAAGATCGTAGGAGTATTTTAACCAGAGCAATCAATGATGATCCAGAATTGTTACATCAACTAAAACTTGCCGGAGATCATAGAGAGCAAGTGAAAAGAATTGATTCTTGGTTAAGAAAAATAATCCAATATAAGAGCTCGCTTTTACGGTCTATTGAAATAGATGATGAGATAGACAGGAAAATATTCGAAGGCTATCAAGCTGAACTGCGGGCATCAGCCGCGGTAGATTTCGACGATTTATTACTTCTTACTTATCAACTATTTGAAGAACGTCCCAAGATCGTAGATTTTTATCGGCGTCTTTATCGCTTCATTTGTATTGATGAAGCGCAAGACTTGAATGGCGCGCAATATGGTGTGCTGCGTGCGCTTTGTGGAGACGAGTATAAAAATATCATGATGGTGGGGGACAAGAAACAAGCGATTTATGGTTTTAATACTGCAGATCCTCGATTTATGGAAGAGTTTGCCAATGACTTTGATGCCACTGTCATTGAATTACACGAAAACTTTCGTTCGTCACGAGCTGTCGTTGAAACAGCAAAAAGACTGGATAGCTCTTACCTTGCTGATGTAAATAAATTGCCCGTTGCAGGTTTAGTCGAACTTCTGGTTGGAAAGGATGAAGACGATGAGGCGGAAATCGTCCTTCAAAAAATTAGTGAGCTGCGCAGGGATGGCCACCCTGATGTTGAGGAGCCAATACGCCTTGAAAGTTGTGCTGTTCTTGGAAGAACCCGTTATACGCTCTTAAAGATTGAGAAAAAACTGAGAGAACATAACTGGCCATATTACAAACAATTAAAAGCAGATCATGAAAGCGAATCAGATTTAGCGATAGAATTTGAATTGTGCCTTAGACTTTTAGTAAACCAGAAAGACCAACTACACTTGGGCATGTTGCGTAAAAAATGGGGAATCGAATCACAAGTTAAAAAAGATGAGGAAAGAAAGAGGATTTCTGGCTTTGAATTACTTAAATATCTTGCCACATTGTCGCGTAATGAAAGGGCAAGTATAATTACAAAAGCAACCTGCGAATTGCTTACAAATGACATTATCCGTATGCCTAAAGCTCTTGATATCCTTGAAGAATACGGAAAATGTATTAATGATGAGAATGATAAAAGAGCCATATGGGAAGATATCAAAGTTTTGCGCGGAGAATGGAATAGATTTCTAAGAATTGAACGTGCAAGTACAAATGATCTTGCATCATTCCTGACTCACATGGCACTGGGGACAATGCAGCAACCTCGACAGGATGGTCTTGCCCTTTTGACCGTGCATTCTTCAAAAGGTCTGGAATTTGACGTTATCTTTGTAGTGGGCGTGTCTGACGGAACTTTCCCCGATTATCGTGCAAATCAAAACGGAAAAACAGAAGCAGAAGAAAAACGCAATGCTTTTGTTGCTGTAACACGATCTAGAAGGTTATTGTACTTGTCATATCCTCAATCAAAAATAATGCCGTGGGGATCCCCACGTAATCAGATGCCGTCTCCATTCCTTATTGATATGGGGTTGGTATAGAAGCATGGACGATAAATTGTCCGTAACCTTTAAGCATCCAGTTCCACTCAAATCTAGCACGAATGATGTTTTGTTGACAGGCTGGTTCACGGATTGTACGATTTTACAGAATTTCATCATTAATTACGATATCAAATATTGATGGGGAAGTCAGAGGAAGGAGCGGAAGATTGAATAAGGGGTTAATAATGGTCTACGCATATATTAGAAAATATTGATGATGCCTTTGCGGTAAATAAGAGTTTGAAGACTATCAGGTAGAGTGAGTTTAAAACCAAATACTCTGAATTTCTATTGCAATAATAAACATAGAATAATAAGTCACAATATTCATATGGGAAGGGAGAAATAGTTGATGGGGAGAAAAAGGCACATAGAATTGCCGAAAGACAAGATCGCCGATTTTTGCAGGAAGTGGAAGATTCGGGAATTTTCCATTTTTGGGTCGGTATTGAGGAATGACTTCCGTCCAGATAGTGATATCGATGTACTTATAACCCTTTCGGAAGATGCAAATAATACCCTGTTTGACCTTGTTCACATGAAAGAAGAACTTGAGCAGATTTTGGGGAGAGGAGTTGACTTGATCAGTCGCCGAGGGATAGAATCCAGTAGAAACTATCTCCGTAAAGAGGCTATTTTAGGAACAGCAGAGACAGTATATGCAGAGAGATAGGGCCTACATGCTCGATATCATTGAGGCAGCAAAACTTGCTGTTTCATACATTGAAAATAAGAGAAAGGAAGATTTCTTAAATGATATTCAGTGTCAAGATGCCGTAATAAGGAGACTCGAAATTATCGGCGAAGCGGCACGACGCATAACGGATGAGACAATGACTGCTTTTCCAAGCCTTCCATGGCGAGAGATGATTGGGATACGTAACATCATGATCCATGAATATAATGATGTAGATCTTGATATAGTTTTTAAGACTGTGCAAAAAGACTTACCATCGTTGATCAAATCCCTCGAAGAAATTCTAAAGTAATACGGAGGTGATATGGAGACAAGGACTGAATATGAAAAGATGATTCTTAAGGAACTGGAAAGTATTCCCGAAGGAGAAATGCCAAAACTTTACAAGGCTATTCATCTGATAACATCCGAATTCATATCCCGGGGCTAAGAAGCCTGGAAAGCGCGGTTCTTTGAAGGGACTGTGGAAAGGAAGCGAGGAAACATTCCTGATTCAACTCATTAACATTACTGAGAAGTTTATCTGTTCAAACAAAATCGTTATCAAAAATCCTTTATTCAATCAGGACGAATTAAGGAAACGAATTTTGATAATGCTGAACATGAATAAAGTTGTTCAGCACATCTGGAACGAAATACGGGCAGTAAACACACAAGCATTAACACCGGTATTCGACAAAGAAAACCCCATCCGTTCAACAAATGACATCAGAACCTGGTGGACAAGTAAACCCAATAAAGTGTTTGAAAAGACCCATATCAATTTTGTTGTAGTTGACAGCAAGTGGGAATACCTGGAAGCCAAAACAATCAATGAATCAAAAGTTGTGGAATCGTTCGTTAAAAACGACCATTTGAATTTTGTAATCTACTATAACTACCAGGGTGTCGTAAGGCGTTTCTTCCCTGATTTTATTTGTAAACTGACAAATGGAGAATATTTAATAATAGAAACTAAGGGGCAAGACAACGAACAGAATAAAACAAAACGGGCTTACCTTGACGAATGGTGCAGAGCAGTGAACGAGCACGGTGGGTTCGGGAAATGGGGTTGCGTGGTGTCATTTGATCCCAATGATCTAGAAAGATTATTGTCCAATGCCTACAATGGGATCCCATAGAACAACCATGTACAGCCCATGCCATGGACAAGTAAACCTTGAAGAGTATTTAAAATAAGGATGACGTTTTACAGACAATGCATTCGTGATGAAAGAAAGAAAAAAAAGAACTACCCTGTTCTCTCTGATCTGAAGGGGATAGATGGGGGGGGTTGCTAACAAGGGTTATTTAGTCTTTAAATGACAAAAGTATCTATTTTCGTTCAGATGCTATTTGTGGATAGCAACAAAAGAGGATGCTGTATTTGTGTCGGGGGGAACGGAATTAAGATAATACATTTTACAAATTTAAGAAGTGTGTACCCGTATCTGTCCGTAAAAATCTGTGTTCCAATAAAATTCAGGGAGGGATGATGAAGATTATTTCCTTTGGCGACGTCCATGAAGATATTAAAGATCTGGTAAAAATAAAACCGGATCTGGAAACGGCGGATTTAATTGTGCTGTCCGGAGATTTGACCAATTGTCATGGAAAGACTGAGACGAAAAAAGTATTAGATGCTATTAAAAGATACAACAAAAACATACTCGCACAGTATGGAAATATGGATATGCCGGAAGTAGATGATTATTTAACGAAAGAAGGTATAAATCTGCATGGGGAGGGCTACGTCTTTGGTGACGTGGGTATATTTGGTTGCGGCGGTTCGAGTCCAACGCCTTTTCACACACCATCAGAGATTAGTGAGGCAGATATCGGGCGGTTTTTAACAAACGGCTATAGCAGGGTGAAAGACGCAAACTGGAAGGTCATGGTCTGCCATACTCCTCCCAAGGATACGGCAACGGATATCATTCGAAATGGTATGCACGTAGGGAGTCAAACGGTCAGAGATTTTATTCTCAACTATAAGCCCCATGTCTGTATAACGGGTCACATTCATGAATCGAGGGCAAAGGACAAAATCGGTGATACCATTATTTTAAACGCCGGCATGTTCAGGGATGGATGGTATATCGAGGTTATTATCGATAAAAAAAGTGTATCCGCAGTCTTGAAATCCGTTGCTTAAATTAGGATGGGTTTTAAAAGATAACACCCAATGACTTTTCGTCCACCCCTACCATGAGGGGAATTACAAAGTCCCCTCTCTGGAGGGGATTTAGGGGTGGGTGAGCGGCACAATGAAAAAATTTGAATTTCCTATACATTATATTAGGCAGACTTTGGCAGCGATTTTAAGTTCCCCTCTAAAAAAGGAGCCGGGATGTGTCACAAGGCAGTGCATGTTTTGCCTTTTACTGAAAAGAAGGATTGTCTTGAAAATTTTGCTTCAAAATACCCGATAATACAAATCCCTTTGCCTTGCCTCATATCCGAGATCGTTGATAAGCGACTCTATCTCCTCTTTGCTCATCTGATAGCTAACCCCGGCCGCCCGCACTACGTTTTCTTCAATCATCGTACTGCCCATGTCATTGGCGCCGAATTTTAACGAAAGTTGGGCGATCTTGGCCCCCTGGGTAACCCATGATGCCTGGATATTTGGAATGTTATCTAAATAAAGACGTGCGATGGCAATCGTTCTTAAATACTCATAACTTCCGATTAATGCCGCATCCACCTGGGTATTTTTGGGTTGAAATGTCCATGCAATAAAGGCGGTAAAGCCACCCGTTTCGTCCTGAAGTCTCCGGATTTTTTCCAGATGCTCCACACGCTCTTCAAGGGTTTCAATATGGCCAAACATCATGGTAGCCGTGGTGCGCATGCCAAGCTTATGAGCCTCGCGCATGACGTCGAGCCATTCCTGTGCTGTGCATTTATTCGGGCTAAGGAGTCTGCGGCAGCGGTCTACCAGGATTTCTGCGCCACCGCCTGGGATCGAATCGAGTCCTGCAATTTTGAGTCTTTGTATGACATCATGGACCGGAATACCATTTAGTTTTGAGAAATGAACAATTTCCGGCGGAGAAAAGGCATGAATATGGATGTCGTATTTCTTCTTAACGGATGTTAACAGGTCTGTGTAAAAGTCCAGCTTTAAGGAAGGATGCAGACCGCCCTGCATGAGAATTTGGCGGCCTCCCAGCGTTTGGGTTTCTTCTATTTTTTTGAATAGAGCATTTTTTGGAATAATATATCCGTCGCTGTGTTGTACCTCCTTGTAAAAGGCGCAGAATTTACACCCCGATGTGCAGATGTTCGTATAATTGATATTCCGGTCGATGATGTAAGTCCGGTAATTTTCCGGATGCTTTTTTTTGCAGACTTCATCGGCCGCCATCCCCAGGATGGTAAGGTCTTTTGTGGAGAATAATTTTATACTTTCCTGTGAAGACAATCTTTCTTCATTACTGGATTTTTCAAGAATGGTGTCGATTTCATCGGATAGAATAGCCATAGTTGTGTTTTCCAAAAACAATTTTATTTTTAACAAAATACGTGAATAAAGCTAACCCTGCCCGGGTTAGCCTCCGGATTTCCTGCTTAAGATCTTGCCTTTCTGATTAGCTTTTATTGAGAACAATTTCCATGCCCTCAGGAGCAAGCCCCAAAGATGTCGCATGCTGATAAAATGTCTGAAGTCCCTTTATCTCTTCTTTGCCCAAATTATAGCGAATCGAGTTTGTAAGGTACTTCTGACATCTCTCCTGGGTTAATTGAAGACGTTGAGATTCGATCGTTGCCAGCGCCTTTACAGATCGGATACCCGCCTCTTTCGCGTCCCGTAACAGCTTGTTTATACCAGGTATGTGATGACCCTTCTTCACAACCCAGACGGCGTAAACGAAAGGGAGTCCGGTGTATTCAAACCACGCCTGTCCTAAATCCAGGGTAATGTATTCATCTTCATTCATCTTCATTGCATTGTCGCCAATGAGGAGAACGGCATCAATATTAGCGCCGAAGATATCATCCCGGTTATCCCATGGTGTGTAGTAAGGAGTAAGATGATACTGCTCCTTGAAGATAATCTTTGTCAATGCACAGGAGGTCAGGGAGCTTTTATCCAGTGCTGCGGTACGGATGTTTTGTATAGGAACCTTTGAAAATATCTTTACGCTCTCGACAGTTCCATAGGACGAGATGGAAATATCCGGGATGATGGCATAATTGCCGCTTCTGAAATACTCAATCGAAGGGATGATGGCTACGTCAATCTGATCATTGTTCAGCATCGTTGGAAGGAGCGAAGGCACCTCAAATGATAACACGATTGAATCTGTGTATTGATTTAATCCGTAAATCAATGGTTTGGCGTTCATGTAAGGGACGATACCAAGCCGGAGTTTTTTCGCCATAATACGCTAAATGCCCTTGCCTAAATAAAGCTTCTTGTATAAACTATGTATCTAATAAAATGTAAATAAATATTATACGACTTTTCTTCTTAGTTCTTCAATAAAGAATTGTGGCAACCGTTTTCAATAATTCTGTAAAGAAAGGAATAGAGATATGAACAATGGATTTTACCGGGCTGGCCCATTAAAAAGATTTATTGTGTGTGTAGGCATTGCGTTAATAACCGGCAGTGTTATCACGTACAAGCCTATCTATGCTGAGGGGCAGACTAAATATAGTAAGGATTTTTTTGATAAGGCGGAACCGATAAAGCTAAAAGATCCCCTGGCGAGTATGCTCGGTGCGATGGATAAAGGGGGAGTGTTTGTTTATACCTATGCCGATGCCGTTAAATTTGCAGGTCATTCCTGTCCTGCAGTTGCCGGTGCCTATAAGTCTGCACAGATGGCATTAAAGGCATTGTACGGTGATGAGATACCAGTGCGGGGAAATATACGGGTTACCTTCAGGGGAGATGTCACCTATAAGGTAAACGGGCCGATTTCACAGATAATAACCATGATAACCGGGGCTGCCGCTGAAAACGGATTCCAGGGGTTTGGCCCGGCTGGAAAACATGGAAGGCATAATTTAATGACTTTTGACAAAGACCATATGCCTGATCCTAAAACGACCTGTGACATTATATTCCAAAGAATTGATAACGGAAAAAAGACGGAAGTACTATATTGCGTTGAACATGTGCCAGGCAATGAACGCATGGACAAACTAACGCCTCTTGTGCTTTCTGGCAAAGCGTCTGAAGATGAAGCGAAGGAGTTTGGCAACCTGTGGCAGGAACGTGTCAAAACGATCCTCCTGAACCCGCCTGAAGGCACATTTATTGTGAAAGAGGTAAAGGAGTAACAGGCAAAGTTTTCTTTTAGAAGGGATCCAATGCATCCTTCATTCCTTCTAATCTGTACCGTAGACCAACTTTTCCTATCGTATCACGTAGTAGTTAACAGGAGTCTATTTCTATGCAGAATCTATTTTTAACAATGATTATCTGGTTAATAAGCTTGCTAACCATGAACTATGTTCATGCACAACAGGAACAGGAATTCCTGCTCACGAACGTTTCGGATAATCCTGTCATGCCGGAGCCTTATAAATCTAAGGAACCTCCGTGTCGTGTTTCCTTGCATAAATATGAATATGCAGCTCAGTTTATTTATGGAATACAAAAAGAGCACGAAAATATGAGGCTTGCAAGGGGGTGTTATATAACGTCAATAACGGTACATAACCCGAACGATGCCGATGTGAGATTTTTTAAAAACCTTGTGTTAACGCACCCGTCAGACGGGCAAAATACCGGTAAGGTAATGCCGATGGGTGAAAATGTCTTGAAAGCAGGCGAGGCAGTGGAAATAACAGGAGAGGATGTTCAAAAAGAGTTGTTTCCAAACGGATTTCCGTCATCTTATATAAAAGGGTTGTTTATTATCCGAAGTACGGAAAGTCTGGATGTTGCTGCACTTTACGAAACAGCGACGATTGATCCTGAAAACAACATAGAAGCCCTGAATGATATCGATATTAAACAAATTTGCGGGCGGGAAATTCAACAAAAACCCCTTCCAGACCTTGTTATTCGGCATTTTGATGCAAGCCAACTCTATTCTGATTGCTATGATTGGCCGGAAACATGCGTTACGAGGGTGACTTTTACCGTTGAAAATATTGGAAACAAGGCAGCGGGATCGTTTAATATCCGGGTGGTATTTGATCCTGCTCAGTCTGTCGTTGTTAATCAGGCGGTGTTGGGTTTAGATGCAGGCGCATCTCGGACATTTACAATAAAAACCCCGCCCGGAAGAAGTTGTTTCGATCCGGATTGTACGGTTTGTGTTAAGGTTGATAGCGAAAATACGGTTACAGAATCAGACGAAGAGAATAATTATCTCTGTGTAAATAAATCAGAAAAAAACGAACCGGAAGGAAAATGAGAGCAACCCGTTTCAATGAAACCGGTATCTTCTAAAGATGATTTGTATCGTTTTGTCAAGAGTCATGAGTAAAATTAACCCTGTCGGGACAGACTCACTATCTTATCCTGGTTTCAGGTGACTGCAACGAAGCGGATTTAATATGACAAATTGTATAATAAATATTTTAAAAAGGTTAAAAGGAGACCAATGTCATGAGGTGTTTTAAAGCTATTTGTTTAAAAGGTACTGCTTTGTTAATCCTTGCGGTTACATATTTACCAGGCGCCTTTGCAAGTGATTTACCGTCACATGCCGAACTGAAGGAGGTTCTTCGTATCGCAGTGAAAGAAAATAATGGCGGTTTTGGTTTTCACATGTGGGCGACGGTGGTAGATCGGGATGGTGTGGTAAGGGCGGTAGTATTTTCCGGGAGGGACAGAGGAGACCAATGGCCAGGCAGCCGGGTCATTTCAGCCCAAAAGGCAAATACCGCAAATGCTTTTAGCCTGCCAGAGTTTGCGTTATCGACCGCAAATCTTTTCTCTGCAGTGCAGCCGGGCGGTAGTTTATTTGGATTACAGGAGAGTAATCCGGTTTCTCCAGAAGAAGCGTATGAGGGTTCTTCCGAAAAATACGGTACGGAAAAAGACCCCATGGTTGGCCATAAGATAGGGGGGGTGAATGTATTTGGAGGAGGTTTGGCGTTGTATAACCGTGAGGGAAAACTGATTGGCGCTTTGGGTGTGAGCGGCGACAGCTCTTGCGCCGATCACAATATTGCATGGAAGGTGCGGCATAGACTAGAGCTGGACTATGTTCCAGCCGGTGTTAGCCCATTAAAAGACGATAATATTGTCTATGACATTACCAATGGTGTTAGTGCGAGCGGATGGGGTCACCCGCAATGCTCTCCCGAAGCAGCTAAAATTGCCCAGGAATTTCCTAAAACGCTTCCGGTGAGGAAAAGGAAAGAATAATAGTAACACGTTAGTTTTTTGAAAAAATTCAGTAATGATGCGATTATCATACCCGGTAGAGGCAATTCATGAATTGCCTCTACACGTTGACACTAAGGCATTTTCAGTTATTGATATTTTCAAAAAACTAAAGTTTTAATGATAATTTTTAGCGGATCATGGGTATCCTCTTTCACAGTAAGGGGACAAGGAGAAGACAGCAGGCTTTCTTGTGACGATGAGAAATAATTCCTTACGTTCTTTTGTATAGTCACCCTCTCCCTTTTTCATAATGAAGATCGGCAATATAATGACATTTGACAATATTATCGAGTTGCGTTAACATTGGTGGCGATAAAAGGCTTCCGCTGTAAAAAGACTGAAAATATTTTTCTAAGCAAAGACACAAAGAGCACAAAGAAAAGAATTTAGACTTTTTTGTGTCCTTTGTATCTGTGAGGTAAAATTCATTTTTGATTGCAGCACTGCTGCGTTAGTATCTGACAAAATATATTTTACATTTTCAGCTTCGGCAAAAAACGTAGCGCCGATCCCTTGTGGTCGGACTTTGGTGGGGGATAACCGCCCGCGCTACGCATTCCGACTTGTTCTGGTTAGGATGTAATAATATAGTATGTTTTAAAGCACAAGGGTAATAAACTCGTGGCAAAAGATTTTGTAAACCCTGCGTTAAAAAAATTTCTCTCCTACATAAAGCCTTACCGCCGGTTGATTATGATAGCCACCTTTTGCGGGCTTTTGAAATACAACATCCCGTTAATCTTTCCCTGGATTTTTAAAGATGTGATCGATCATTTGCTATCGCCGTCTTCGTATGATGTCATAAAATTACATTACACCATGCTGGCTATGATTGGGCTTTACATGCTTTGGGCAGTGGTTACTTATTTTCGATCCTACTATGCAGATCAGGCCGGTCAAAGGCTTGTTTTCGATTTGAGAAATGAACTATATATTCATCTCCAGCGGATGTCGCTGAGTTTCTATGAAAAACGCCAGGTGGGATCGATTGCATCACGTCTCCTGGGAGATATAGCGGTTGCTCAAAATTTTATTGGCGCTGCTTTTACCAACACGGTCATGGATGCAAGTTCTCTCTTTTTGATCATCTTTCTTCTTTTCCGTATGAATTGGAAATTGGCTCTGGTTTCCCTCTCGATATTCCCTTTTTACGTCGTGTTAAACAAACACTTCAAATCTCAGATCAAAAAAACCAGCAAACTGGCTCATCAGAAGATGGAGGAAATCTCCGGAAATGTTCACGAAAAGCTCGGCGGTATTTCCATTATACAATCTTACACACGGGAGAAGGCGGAGGAAAAACACTTTTTTCAGGATAACCTTGAATACCTATTCTATCAGTTAAGACATATACAACATCACGCTATGGCGCAATCCGTTGTCGGTTTCTTGACTTCCATTGCGCCGGTTCTCGTCGTCTGGTTTGGAGCCATGCTAGTTATTTATGGTCATCTTACGGTTGGCGAGTTAACGGCTTTCTATGCCTATTTGGGTATGTTTTACAACCCGCTTAACCGGCTTACGGAACTCAATATTGTTTTAGCCAATTCTCAATCAGCGATGGAAAGGATCTTTGAGGTGTTTAATACTTCTCCCGAGATTGTGGACCGTTCTACTGCTATGGAAATTGGAGCTGTTAAGGGTGATGTTAAATTCGTAAACGTTCACTTCGCCTACGAAATGTCAAAGACCGCCCTGAAGGACATTAACTTACAGATACCGGCCGGTTGTACCGTGGCGCTGGTAGGACCGAGCGGGGCCGGTAAATCTACTTTTGCCAAGCTTATCCCAAGATTCTACGATGTTACCGGGGGAGAGATCACTATTGATGGACGGGATGTCAGGGATATTAAGCTCAGTTGTCTGAGAAGACACATCGCTACGGTTCCTCAGGAACCGATCTTGTTTTCTGGAACAGTCTACGAAAATATTCTGTTTGGCAAGTCTAATGTCAACGAGGAGGATATTCGCGCCGCAACGATTTCTGCAAATGCCCATGACTTTATTTGCAAATTGCCGAAGGGCTATCAAACGGAAATCGGCGAAGGCGGCCTAAGGCTTTCAGGAGGACAAAGACAGCGCATTGCCCTGGCCCGGGCCTTTTTGAAAGATGCACCTATTCTGATTTTAGACGAAGCGACTTCCTCGTTAGATTCAAAGTCAGAAAACCTGATCCAGGAGGCGCTGAAAAGATTAATGAAAGGCAGGACGACGATAATTATAGCTCACAGGCTTTCTACGATTCAATCAGCGGATATGATCGTTGTCTTTGACAACGGCGAGATTGTGGAAACCGGTAAACACCAGGAACTGTTACAACATCCGTATGGCCATTACCGGCAGTTATTTGACGAACAATTCCATAAGAAATATGCAATGAATAACTGAAGAGTCCGAGGTGGTTTGCTATGGGTATCGTAATTGAAGTTGACCGCCGGGAAAGAGATGCCTGGATTCCGGAGAAACCCAGCATAACTAAAGACGTGGTTGCCTGAGAACAACACTTTTCTGTTGATCATCATCGCATTATTGTTGAACAAAAGACAACAAGAGACTTTTTTGAACCCATTATTGACGGACGTCTGTTTTCTCAGGCATCCTGTTTAAAATGGTGCACAGAAATATCCGTAATGGTATTCAAAGTCAGATCTGTTTCATACCGGTTTTATAATGGATTACAGACCATTAAAGGTGTGATCATCTTTACATCCATTCCTCAGAAAATGCCCTTAATCTTTTCATAAACCCCCTTGTGGTAAGTCTGATATATTGATAATGGCTGTAATCCATATTGCGAACCCTTATCCAAGCGTAATTTTTTATGAGAGAAATAACGATAGATGAAATACCAGATTTTACGTAACTATTCAGCGAAACTGATGGTGAGAGAGAATCTTTTCTCAGAATAGTTAGGCGCCGATAGGGAAAACGAGTAGACGGGAAAATCCCGAATGGATGATATGTAGTGCGCCCCTGAAGTCAAGGCATTTTTCACGTGTAAAGAGGCAGAGTTTTTATGCGACTTTTTTCAAGAGATTTTCATAGGATTGTTTTTCAAATTCTCCAGGACTCTTATATTCAAGAGTTGAGTGTACATAGTTTTTGTGGTAATCTTCCTTGATCCCTTTTTCGAGTTTTTCTTTTGCTTCACCAAGGCTTGAAAATTCATTGAGCCAGAGGATTTCTTCTTTTACCGTTCTCATCATTCGCCATGTCTTTCATAAAGCTGGTTGCCGTAGATTGAGACCCGTTGTCACGAATCAGGCTTAATTCCTGTTCCTTTCGGAAGCTCATTATTTATTCCCATCTCCAGCGCCTCTCTTATCTCGTTCCCACTTACTCCAAAGGTATCTGATACTACCGATGATAACTTTATATTTGCGTCTTCCAGTATCTTCTGCACCCGATTCTTCTCCGATGATATCGCCCGTACCAGCTTCTTCCGATATCTGGTTAAATCCCTCAACTCCCGCATGTCTCGTTCGGGAACAAAGCTGCCTTTGACAAGGCCGTTCCTTAAAAGCTTGCACAACCATTCACTGTCACATACATCTGTCTTCCTGCCGGGAACATGCTTTATATGACGCGCGTTGACCAACACCACTTCAAAATCTTCTTCCAAAATGTTATATACCGGCTTCCAGTATATCCCCGTACTTTCCATCGCCACATGGGTTATACCACCATTCTTTTAACTTAACTAAGTCATTGGTAAAGGTACTGTGTGTCCGTGTCTCTTTCTTGATGCCTTTTCCCTACATACATACTACCACGGTTTCTTTGTGTATGTCTAAACCGCAACCTCCCTCTGCTATTACATCCATTGCTCTGGCCTCCTTGTCTTTTTTCCGAGGATTATGACCTGTTATCTATCCTCTTTTGCAAGATGGTCACTTGGAGTAACACCACAAAAATTATACAAGCTTTTGCAAACGAATTGGGAGAAGAACCCGAATAAGTAAGACGAACTAAAACTGCGCTCCAAAGACCCTTATCGATTCAACATTTTTTTAGATGTTTTGAATTATCAAAAAATTTCCTTCGAGTAAATCACCACAATGCCTTGGTAAAAAAATCTGTGATTTTTTATACGAAAAATCTTTTACGTTTGACAAAAGCCTTCCAATTGATTGTCTCACGATCATTTTGTTAAGCATTTTTGCTATCAATTTTAATATCTTTTCAAACGACTTTTAAAAGAAGCGGGTATATGAAGAGCGAGTTGCTTAATAATATAAGATTTTATTAAGGAATTAAACCTCTTCTTTTTATGAGGATTTATCGGAACACTCAAAACTTCAGGCCATAACTTTAAGATAAGTTTTTTGTACAATAAGTACTTTGGTGATTTTCTGTATTTTTCCTTAACAGACAGCATGTTTATAAGTATATCTCTACAATTAAAGGGTGTAAAAATATCTTTCCATCCAATATTGAACTCCAGTTGACTCGAAGCGTGCCAAGTTCCGTGCTCTTGTTCCCAACCAAATAAAGTCAGAGTATCTACATTATGTATATCTCCTAATCCTAAAAGCCATTTCTCAAAATTATTAATTGCAAATTGACTGTTTCCCATGGATTCAATTTTCGAAAGATCTTGGGCTGTTATTTTCTCCTTTTTAGGTTTACAATACATATCCCTAACAGATCTTCTTCCAGCTTCAGAGACACCACCAGTTACTGCAACTTTTTTCTGACCACTGTATTTCAATATAGCATAAGCATCCGGCGCATAGACATCATGCGCTAATGAGGTATTTTTTTTGAATGCTTGAATAAATTCATCACTTATGATATATGAGCTTTTCACAACATCATGCTTTAACTTTAAATTTGAAAGGAGTATAGAAGGTATTTGCACATCGGCATGGTCGTCTAGCATATTTACCTTTCTTACTGTTATGTAAGAAATTTTATCACTTATTTCCTTAGAAGCTGCCAGGAGCAATCGACTATCCCAGCCAGAGGTTAATCCCAATGCTAAATCAAAACGATAGGATGCGCTCTTCATTAAACTCTTAAGGCTTACCGATATTTTTTCTATAGCTTCATTAAGAGGTAGTTCGTCCAACTCTTTATTAGGCCAGTATCTCTTGGGCTGTCCTGTTAAAAGATCAAGATAATGGTTTGGTAGCAGATGCTTTATCTCTTTATACGGTGAACTTTCGCAGGGAAACTTGAAGTTCTGATCATTTCGAAATTCGTAAGAATTAATAAAATCGACTGCATCAGGATCAAATTGCAACCGCAATATTTCCGCAATAATTCTTGGTTGTGATGCGCACCATAAATCTTTAGTATGCACAGTATCTGTATAAAATACCTGACGTAAGCCACAGGCATCATGAAATAATCTTATCGTTTTGCCATCGTTAACTATGAGAATCCATCTGCCACCAAACCTGAAAGTATGCTCAATAAATGTATCACAACAGAAAAGCTTGTGGATAAGTTCGTTGATTATGTCGGAATCCGTGGCGTGTGGATTATTCGGGTCTAAAATAAATCCTAATAAAGTTATCGATTTGTTTTCACTTATTGCCTGAACGGTATTTAAGTTCGGATGTGACATTACATGTAACGAATTATGAATTTTCACTCTTTTCCATGAAGCGAATTCTTCAAGAAAAAATGGACCCATAACAAATTGGTTATGATACAATAATTTTTCAAACATTGGAGTCGCTCCTTTATTCATCTATTTTGCTGAAAAATGTTTATGACATTACTTTGTTAAAAATTTAAGCGGCGTATTTTGTCTTAAGGCGTTTAGATTTGATTTTAAAATAGCCATGAGCAAGTTTTTTGCTCTTTGATAGGGCACTGGTAGAGGAATAGAGATTATTGGTAACAAGGATATGATAGGTGTAGTCGTCATCCTTATTCCACTTGCCAAAAATGATTACAAACTTAATGGGTACATCACAATCATTCAGTTTTGCCTCGAACGAATAGGTTTTATGGGAAACTTCAGAGCCATCCGTAGTTTTGAATTTGACGAATTTGATTTTGTCCCAGAAATGCTTCTTGATGATGGTCACGATTCTTCGGCGATAGCTCAGAACATCTGGTTTGACGAGACATTGGTTTTTCTTTACGGGATGGCGCATGAAGATGTTTCTGTTCGATTTTATTTCGGAATAGAAGATTTTGCCTTCCTTGTGAATGTGCGTGAGAAAGCGTGTTGTCGCATACCAGGAGTCGAAGACTATGCCAGAGAGAGCGAAGCTTTCTGCGTAGAGGTCGAAAAGTTCTAGAGCGATTTGTATCTTGTCTTTGAACTGAGAGTTGTTTTTTCCTCTGGGAAACTCCCTGGCAGGAAGGTAGGGAATGATGTCGATGGGAAAATGCTTTGAGTCTGAGACGAAAGCAGCGCTGACACCGACATTGCAGACCTCTTTTCTTTTGAGTGGCCCGCAGTATTGCAATTTTGCTCCCTCGGTCTTCTTTGCAAAGGGTTTCGGGCAGCCGGTGTCATCGATAGCAAGAAGGCCGTCTTTGGCGGGGGCTGTAGTTCTTTGTTTTTGAATAATTTCCAGTCGTATGCGTTTGAGTGCCTGGGTATCCCATTTTGAATCGGAGAAGAAGTATTGAAGTTTCTGATAATCGGTATGAGTGGCCTTTGCCATCACCTCAAGGGAGTTTCTTTTGTAGTCTTTGAACAAGGCATAGATGACGAGGGTAAAGATAGCCAACTGTTTTGAACTAAAGCAAGAGGCAAAATTTTTCAGAAACGTATTTAACAGAGGAATGTTTGCAGAAAAAACACTCAAATCCTTTGCTCCTGTTGTTGGTTGATGGAAAAATTCACACGTGCAATTGATAGCAGGAGTAAAGGAATAAGTCAAGCGCAAAACAAGTCACAAAGCATTGATTTGTAATAAGTGTAGTCGAATTCTACTTATGATTTAAAAATATTTTTTCACAAACGTTTTTTAACAAAGTAATGATGTAATTACTTATCAAAAATAATTCATAGTCAACCATAAACAAAAATAGCCTGATATGCCATTTCTGACATACCAGGCTACATTCCTGACTTCCTCATTACCTACACACCTTTCTTTTTTCCAGCGGGTTAAGGAAGTGTTATATAATCAGTAACATTTCAAAGACTACGACGCGCTTTATATACTTTGTAAATGTTGTTGGACGTGTCTTGTTTCAATGTTACTGATAATTTCAAAGACCTTTAGGAGAGGGGACTAAGAGCGGTCGAACAGATACATCGCTACAACCTTTTTATTTCATCTTTTATATCCTGAGGAACGTTTAACCCCACTAACTCTCTCTTAGTCCCTCTCCATAGTTATTATACCACATATTTCGATTTTTGCCAAATTTTTCATTCCTTCTGTTTTAACTATTTTTCGTAACAATTGAGTTTTTAAAAAAGTAGAGGCGAAGCATTTACTCGCTTGGGTATGGACGTGATTGTGTCAATTACCGCAAATGCTTCGCCCCTGCACGATGGCATCCACGTAACTATTGACATTTGCATTGAGATTCAGGTTCTTCTTCGGCTCAATACGATCCTGCGGGCCTTCAAGGATCTGCATTGCCGCCTTTACGCACAACTTTTGAATTTCAGGGTCATCGTCACGAGACCTTGAAACCTGCTCTGCAATATCCATGTCATGCTTTGCTACCTTCTTTGAAATCTTTAAAAGCTCGGAGACAGCCAGGTCGTACTGCTTGATTTTTCTCTCAAGCTTATTAGGCATAATCACTGAATTTTTCTTGAATCCAGCCAGCTTATAAGCCTCGTGCATAAAGCTGCCGGAGTTGTGAAGGATTTGAATGTTTCCGTTTTTTTCATTGTTTTGTCCATATTTTATGGCCTTCCTTCACCTTTTTTATACTTCTTTTAACTATGTTTATCAAGCCGTTTCCAAGAAGATAACACGCATACGAAAAGGCATAAGATAGTGTGTGCCGGTCATGGGCTAATAACGAGCGGAGGATATCTGCCCTATCCCATGTCATACTTATGTCGTATTATGTCGTATCAGCTGATAAAAAATTATCAAAACAGGTAAAAACCCTCATTAATATTTTATTGATATTATCCAAAACAACGATAAGATAATTATGCAGAATAATCATCTTGATTTAATTAAAAAGAGGTTGGAATGCTGCCGGTAAAACCAGAGATTATATCTTTTCTCATTGCAGATATGCTTATTCAGGAAAAGGGCACCAACAAGTGGAGCGCCATAGGGATTTTTGACAGAATCCGCGCTGCCGCTTTTCCTTATGTGCATCCTGGCTTGTCTCTTTATGTTCGTCTGGCAGATGCAGAGGGGAATTACGATGTCCGTGTAGAGTTCTGTGACAATAACGACCAAATCCTGGCCCTGTTTGAGGGGATACGCTTGTCCATCCAATCCCGGCTATATCACCCGGATATTGCAATAAAGACCGCAAATTTGCCGATACCAAAACCAGGTAAATATTATTTTAAACTCTATTTCAACGGTGCATTTTCAAAAGGTTTTCAGTTGGATGTCGAAGGAATACCCACGAAAATACTTGGAGAACAGACCGGAAAATGATATGTCTGTAATTTTACTAGAGCATCCGCGTCCGGCGAATCCGAAAAGAGTGGAGGAAGTGGTTAATGCGCCACTCTCTGCCTGTCTCTTTACTGGCTATATTACCGCATTGCTGCGTAAAAATGCGATTGAGGTTGAAATTGTCAATGCCCATCTTTACGACTGGTCATTTGAGCAAACAACCTCATACCTCGCAAGAAAGGCCTTCCGGCTTTTATGTGTTCATACAATTTATCTGTGGGAAAAGACACAAAATGTCTTTGATCTGCTTTCAAACCTGAGATCAGCCGGGATAACAGCGCATATCAATCTCTATGGATATTATCCCACGTTTGCCTGTAAAAGCATCCTTGAGCGTTTCTCTTGTATCGATTCTGTAACGGTTGGTGAACCCGAAATGACCATTCTTGCCCTTGCACAGCGCCTCTTGTCGGAAGAGGATGTATCATCAGAAAAGCATGTCCAGGGGTTGGCCCTCCGGGGGAGCAAGGGTAATGTTGTTTTTCATCCACGCCCGCCGATCCATGACCTCGACCAGCTTCCCTTTCCGGACAGACAGGACGTCTCCCTTTTTCAGAAAAAGGGTATTATGACGTACATCCAGGGAAGCCGGGGGTGTTATGGGCAGTGCACCTTTTGTTATCTCAATCCCTTTTACGGTGAAATAAGACAATGGCGCGGCAGGACTGCAAAAAATATCTTTGATGAAATTTTCAAATTATATACGAATCATGCCATTACGAATTTTTATTTTTCCGACGCCAATTTTTTTGGCCCGGGAAAAACCGGGAAAGAGCGGGCAATAACCCTTGCAGAACTTATCCTCTCCGGCAATCTGAATATTTCCTTTGGTTTTGAGTGCCGCGCAAATGATGTTGAGGAACATTCCATTTCACGACTCGTCATGGCAGGTCTTACCAATGTTTTTCTCGGCCTGGAGAGTGGTGATCCGGCGTCGTTGAAGCGGATGAGAAAACATCTTACCGTTGATGAAAATAAAAAAGCCATTCAGGTGTTGCGAGAGTACGGCATTGAACCAACCTATGGTTTTATCATGTTTGATCCTTATTCCACGCTGGAGGGTGTGCGGAACAATTATGAATTCCTGAAAGAAATGGGTATTATGACCACTCCTGCAGTGACTGCCCACCTGCTACATCACCGGCAAACCCTTTTTCTGGGGACACCGGATTACCAGATGATGATACCGGAACCAACCTGTACCGGGCAGGATTTCGTATGTTCTAACTATGACGCCCCCTATACGATAAAAGACCAGAGGGTCGCTGCATTCTCAGAGCTTATCACTCATGTCTGCGGCGCCGCTCTTTCATTACTCCCAAGAACCTTTGACTGCACAACCCCTGCGCCCGCGGCATTCACTATGGATACGGAAACAGGACTTGTTATGCTTAACCATAGGTTGATCACGATATTTGAAAAGACCCTTCAGTATTTCGAAAATTATAAACACTCTCATGGTCAGGAAGTAATTCAGGAAATGAGTCAAAGACTGACACACGAGATCAGGACGTTGATGGAACCGTACTCTTTGTTGCACGCATGAAATGCATTACAATAGCGTGATCAAGCAGGCCTTTTTTGCGCCAGTTACATACAGATGCATGCATTTTTACAAAGACAAAATGATTACAACTTTTGGTACACAGAAAATATGATGAAAGGAAATATGTGTTATGAAGGAAAAGAGAAGACCAGACCGGTCTGATTTGGAGGCCGTCAGAAGTCAAATACTGGATTTTGCCTGTGCAAAGCATGATTTTAAGCTTGAGTCTGAAGACTTTCCCTTTGATGGAAATTGGAATGGGGTGTTTCTCATAAAATTCAGGGATAACCCGGAATCTGACCGATTATACTGCGAGGTGCCGTTGGGTGAATACTTCATCCGGTTTGGGCTGGATTTGGAACTCGATGAGCAGGTCTGGCGGAAAACGCATGAAGATATCCTTAGAGAGGCATCGGGATACGATGTGGCAATTTATCCGTCGCACGCACCGGAGGACGGAAAATTGCGCTGCCGTTTGTCTCTGCGGGCATGGGTTCCTAATTTTGGACAACGCATCTTTGGGCTGACCATTTCAACCCTCATAGATTGTAAAAAGGCAATTCTATCCATGCTTGCCCTGGAATAGTGACACAAACCATGAAAGAGCGACTGCCCTATGCACCAGGGGCGGATGTCTCTGAATGGATTGTTGTTTACCGATGGTACAGCCGTCATTGGCACAACTCGCGTTACTTTATCGGAAAATATAGGTAAAGATTTTACAGCTTATGAAAAATCATAAAATTTGTATTGATGTAGAAATGGAAGAAAGTAATATAGATGAGATGTAAAACCTGTAAGGAGAAAATTGTGTTACATATCAAGTCCTACTTTCGTGTTGGCCGTACCCTTGCTTTGTGGTCATGGCCATCGCGGATTACAGCAATCGTCAGCATTTTAATTGCCCTGTATGCAGGAATCGGCTTTTTGGCATTACCGCCGCTGGTAAAGACCCGGTTGATAAAAACACTTTCGGAGCGTACCGGACGCAACGTTGAACTCAATAGACTGCGCATCAATCCATTTTCGTTGTCAACTACCCTGCAAAAACTTTCGATCTATGATCCCGATGGCAGCCGGTTCATTGGTTTCGATGAGCTCTACATCAATTTTCAGACAAGTTCTCTGTTTCGCTGGACATATACCTTTGCCCAGCTTCGGCTGACGGCTCCCTATATATGCGTTAAGATACGAAAGGACAAAACGTTCAATTTTCAGGACCTTTTGCCATCCACGAACGATAAGAGCAAGACACAACAGCGATCTTTGGTGCCGCTTCTGATCCAACGTCTTATCATCGATCACGGACAAACCATCTTCGAGGACTATAGCCGGACAACTCCTTTCAGGGAAGAGATAAATGATGTAAGCATCTCATTCCAGAATTTTACGACCCGACCTAACCGTGAAGGTCTGTATGAATTCGAAGCCATCACAGGCCATGGTGAAGCGCTGAAATATCGCGGTAATATCAGTATGTCACCACTGTACTCAAAAGGCAGGCTGGAGCTTTCCGGAATTAAGCTGAGAAGCCTGTGGTCCTATCTGCAGGATCAGCTTCATTTTGAAATAACACGTGGTGAATTGGATATCAGCGGAGATTACGAATTCGATGCTACCGGTGAAACACCGGATATCCTGGTACAACAGGGTAAGATAGACGTTCGTTCTCTTACCGTTGCTGAGAAGGGGGGCGACGAGGAAATTATTGCCTTGCCGCACCTTACTATGAGTGGCACCGACATTGATTTCAGGAAAAAAAGTGTAAAAGTAAATCATGTTCAAAGTGGCTCAAGTACAATTAATGTGGTGCGGGATGAGGGTGGAAGTATGAATCTTCTTGCCCTGTTTCAGCCAAAAACCGATAAAGGGGAAGACAAGTCACTACCGTCAGAACCAAATCTATCTTCTGGCTGGGTTTTCAGCATCGGTAAAATTGAGATCGCAGATTATGCGCTTCATATGACAGACCATAGCACAAAACCTGCGGCAAATCTTGATTTATCCCCGATCAATATGAAACTGGAAGATGTTCAGATTGGGGCACCTGGCCTGGCGCGCATTGAATTACAGGCCGGTTTCAATCAGACAGGCATGATTACCATCGCCGGAAATGGAGCAATAGACCATCCTGCAGTTGATTTAAATGTAGAACTCTCCAAAGTGCCGATCAAACCATTTCAACCTTATTGTGAACGATATGCCAGGCTTGTAATTGAGGATGGCGCGGTAACAACGAACGGCCACATCAACTATTCGCAAGCCGACGGTTCACCAGACATCCATTTTCAAGGTGATATTGCAATTGAATCCGCCCGCATCGCGGACCCCATCCTTGCCGGGGATATTCTTCGGTGCGAACGCCTTGATTTAAAGCAGGTACAATACCAAAACAGTCCGGACTTGCTTACGATCAATGAAATTATCGCCCGCGGTCTCTATACCGATATTATTATTGGGCCTGATCGTACAGCCAATGTACAGCATATCCTTGTGAGCGCAGAACCATCGCCGGAAAAATCGGAGAGCCGGGGTGCTGCAGCCCACCGGTTGTCCGTACAGATTGGCCAGGTAAGCGTAACAGACAGTTCCATGAACTTTGCAGATCATTCACTCTCACCCAGATTTGCCACGGGTATTCAGGATCTGAATGGTACGATAAAGGGGCTCTCGTCGGAACAGCTTGCACGAGCCGAAATCGATTTGAAAGGCTATGTCGACAAATATGCCCCTGTTACTATTCAGGGAAAGATTAATCCGCTCAGCGACCAGGCTTTTACTGACATTAACATGAATTTCCAGGGAATTGAACTAACAACATTCTCTTCTTATTCAGGGAAATTTGCCGGGTATAAAATAGAAAAAGGAAAACTTACCCTTGAATTGCATTATAAGCTTTCTGAAAAAATATTGATTGGTGAAAACCATATCGTTATGAACCAGTTTACTCTTGGCGAAAAGGTAGACGGCCCGGATGTCACCAAATTACCCGTCCGGCTTGCAATTGCTATACTCAAGGATTCCCGCGGCATAATCGATATCAATCTCCCGGTGCGTGGCGATTTAAATGATCCCAAGTTTCGTTTTGGCCCATTGATTCTTAAAACATTAGTTAATCTTGTCGTTAAGGCCGCAACAGCACCGTTTAAAATGCTTGGGGCCTTGGTGGGAAGTGAAGGTGAGGAATTGAGCTTTGTAAGTTTTGCCCCCGGTTCCGATTCCCTGAGCCAGGAGCAGCAGACAAAACTCTCCCGGCTTGCAAAAGCGCTTGCCAGCAGGCCGCAACTCAGGCTTGATTTACGCGGTACGGCTGCGGAGGCTGCTGATCGTCAGGCCATTGCAGAACAGGCGATTATGGCAAGCATCCGCGCACAAAAGGATGCCGCATCTGAAGGTACTCTTACCGAAGAAGACCAAAAACGTCTGCACAAGCTCTACCGCGAGACGTTTAAAAAAGACGATCCCCGCAACCTGGTATCGCCAACGGATGCGCAAGGTATAAAGCTGCCCCGGGACGCATATAAGGCTGCGGTAGCAGAAGCAGCCAGAAAACGGCTGATTGAGAAATACCCGGTTTCTGAAGATGATCTGCGTACACTCGCGCGTAAACGCGCAGAATCCATTAAAGATTTTATGGTTCATCAGGGCGGAATAGCAGAGCCTCGTGTCTTCCTCCTTGACGTTGACACAAAGGCATCGGCATTAAATGGCGAGATCCGGATGCCACTGGCGCTGGATGCACATTAACGTTTTGGATAACATGAGACTATGGTCTGCTCCGGATGCCGGGAATCCTAACGAACCATGCTTCAGGCATTCAGGATTACCCTTGTATGAAATCAGAATGTGCTTGACACAGAGTGTGACAAGCATGTAATTTATAAGAACGTAACACTAATAGATCGGGGAACAATATGTCCAGTTTAGTAAGATTCGGCGTCTCTCTGGAGAAGGAACTGCTCAAGAGATTTGATGCGTGCATAAAAGAAAAAAACTACACCAACCGCTCTGAAGCCATACGTGACCTGATTCGTGATGATTTAGTGAAAAAGGAATGGCAGGAGGATAAAGAGGTTGCTGGCTCAATTACCCTTGTTTACAACCATCACAAAAGAGAGCTGGTTAATCTTCTTATCGATATTCAGCATGACTACCACAATACGATCCTATCGACTCAGCATATCCATCTGGATGATGACAATTGCCTGGAGATTATCGTGATAAAAGGGATGCCGAAGAAAATCAAAGAATTATACGGAAAATTAAAATCGACTAAGGGAGTAAAACACGGGGGATTTGCCATGGCAACAACAGGGAAGGAGATTATATGAACCTGAGGGGTAAGTGTGTCGGCAGATTTTTCCCGTGGAAGCTTTTCCGTGCACATTAGCGACGGTGTTCTCTCCCCCTCTATTATTGGAATTGGGTGGGCAATTGCAATTCCTGCATTGAGCGTGTCTGTCCGTCGCCTGCGCACGGATCAGGTAGGCGCTTACGGCGTGGTTGCAGCGGCTTTTTTTGCAGGTTCAACGATTCATATCCCTGTTGGACCGTTCAGTATGCATCTTGTGCTCAGTGGCATGGTTGGACTGCTGTTTGGCTGGGAAGCGCTAACTATTGTGACGGTAGGACTTTTGTTGCAGGCGCTTCTGATTAGTTATGGCGGTCTGACAGTTTTGGGAGTTAATGTGGTTATCATGGCCCTGCCGGGCGCCATTATGGGGATGATTGGACGACATTGGATAAAGCATGCCTCTCCCAAAAGACGTCCATGGATCGGGTCACTTATTGGCGGAAGTACCATAATGATTTCGGCGATTTTGCTTTATGTGATGTTATCTACAACAAACACTGCCCTTATACCTCTCGCTAAATTAGTATTTGTTGGACACATCCCCGTTGCAATCGTGGAAGCTGTCATCAGTTATTGGCTTGTGCATTTTCTTCAAAAAGTAAAACCAGCGTTATTGGGGGTTTCATCATGACTCAGATTTTCAAATCAGATCACAGGCAAACAAGTTTATTCGTGCAACCCTTTAACAATACCATTCTTAAGATTATAAATATCTTCATTACCCTCTTGTTCTTTCCCGCTCTGGTATATGCCCATGGACTTTTCGTATCCTCTGACGGAAAAAAGCTGCATGCCAGCTTCGACGATCAGTCACCCGCCTCTGGCGCTGTTGTATGTGTTGTGGGTGAAGATGGTATTGTGATTATCAGGGATACCTTGGACGAAAAAGGGACTTGGGTATTGCCAAAAGACGTTGATGGCGTTCCCAAATTGGTAATTGTCGAAGCGCCGGGCGGGCACCGTACGCAGATCGCATGGAGTGAAGTTTCACGAGGAACTTCAAAAAGATTCTTTGATTATTTCAGCATCCGTATTGCAATGGGAATTGTCATTCTTTTGGGAAGCGGCATTATCTTGAAACGACTGTTGAAGTTAAAATCCAAAACCTGAAATCCGCAATGAATATAGCTCCACCCTCAACTCGTCTGGGAACAATATTAATTCTGTCGGTTTTCATTGGGCTCGGACTGCTTGACAATCTTCTCTATCTTTTTATCTGCTTGGTGATTATTAACCTGTTTGCATTGTTAGTCGTAAGAAGTATGTTTATTACGGCATGGCGTTGCAAAGGGATATTGGTCTTTTTTGTTCTGACGGGCGCAACCTTGCTTTGGACAAAGGAGGGGCGTTCTCTTGCTCCTGCTCTGATAACGAAGATGTTGGTCATGTGGTTATGGAGTGTGTTCTGGATTACCTGGGTTGGGTTCGGGCGCATTTTGCTGACTTTTGAAAAATTAAAGATTCCACAGGTTTTAGTCCATATCATAGCTTTTACGTCACGATTTTTACCGATCTTATCGGAACGGTTAAAGATGATGCTTGCCGCACAGGCCTCACGTGGGGCGAAAAAGGGGGTGCATCCACTCCATCTTTATAACCTGGCTGGCGGGATTGGCTGTCTGCTGGTATCGAGTTTTGAACAGGCTGAAAATGTGGAACGGGCTATGCAATCCCGCGGATTTGCCGGCAGGTATCCTCTCCTTGTTGAAGATAATGATGTTATTGCAGTGCCTTACGGAAGTTTGACATTTCTTTTTCTCTTTACAAGTATTGTGTGGTTTGGAGTCATATATAATGTCCTGTGTAATTCGTGCCCGCCAGGTATCCTTTCGCTATCAAAATGGTGACCTGGCGCTCTCTGATCTCTCGTTATCCGTTCATCAGCAGGAAAAAGTTGGAGTGATCGGACCAAGCGGGGCCGGTAAAACTACCTTCTTCTGGCATCTGAACGGTTTGCTGAAACCCCATTCTGGATGCATAGAAGTGCTTGACCGTCCTCTCGCTGAGCATAAGAATATTAATGAAGTCAGACGTCATGTGGCGCTTACGTTTCAGCAGGTAAACGACCAGCTCTTCTGTTCTTCTGTGTGGGACGAAATCTCCTTTGGCCCAAGAAATTTAGGATGGCAGAAACAAAGGATACAAGAAACGGTTGAAAGATGGTTGGCCTATTTTGATCTGAACGAGGTAAGTCGTCGGCCTCCTCATCACTTATCGGGCGGGCAGAAGCGGAGTGTTGCTTTGGCCGCTGCCATGGCCATGGAACCACAGTTGCTGATTCTCGATGAACCGGCAAACGATCTTGACCACAGAAACCGGCGCAGATTGATTACGTATCTGAAAGGTCTGCCAATAGCCATCATGGTGGCCTCTCATGATTTATATCTGATTTCTGAGGTAACACAGCGCTGCGTGCTAATGGACAAGGGAAGGATTGTGGCCGACAGACCAACCGGGGAACTGGTCAGTGATGAAGCTATTTTACAGCAATATGGCATGGAAGCGCTGAGAGGCTGAAAGAGTCAGGGCGTTGTTACCGGTTTAATCTCAAAAGAGACAAATTGAAAATCTACCAGTGCAAAAGCGACAGGCATTGCTGGTTTCAACTGCAAAACAGATCTTCCATCTACCCCTACCCTGCAGATCAGACAAAGATGTGTTCTGGCATCGAAGAGGTAAAGTAGTTGTCCGTGTATTTTACTCCTGCAGCCAGACATCCAATCCATTCTTTGAATTGGATATCCTATTAAGTTAAATCTCCGGTTGCAGACCGGGTGGCATGGACAAACTAGTTTGTCCATGTTGTTTGAACACACACACGGATTTGGAATATATCACACGGACAAACAAGTTTGTCCGTGCCACCCGGTAACACACTGGAACAAAATAATTCTGATACCGTTCAATTAAACCTTCAGAGACTGGATAACAATCCTCCTCGTTCCGCAATCTCTGCCTCGGCCAGGAGCCCTCATCTGGACATGATGTGACTTGTACTGCAGGCGTAAATGCAACGGTCAGTCGCAGCAAGTATGAGCACTTCAGATACGACACCATCACCGGTTTGACAAGTGCCCTTGCCATAATAAAGGTAAAGGCAAATATACACACCCTCCGAAATTCTATTTTCAGCAAGCTTGGATTGACAAACATATTTATTGTTAAGATACACAATATGCAGTAGAATGCCGCCTCATACGAAGGACTGTAACCATTTTAGAAAAATAATCGTAGCGTCTTTCCTCAGAAAAAGAGTAACTGCATTTACCGATCTGGCAATCAAGAGGTTATTTATGGTTAAAGGACTGTATATCATGCCGATAATTCACAAGGCCAGATACACATTCTCGTTGACCATCCGAAAGATGTAGCCCGTCCGTCAAAAAGTTGTCAAGAAATTCTGTGCAGGAGAGCTTCTTTCTTGGGCGGGTTTGTGGCATGATGTGCGGATAAAATAAAAACACACCTCAAAAGAAAGGAGGATTGTAAATGAAAATATACGAAGTAAATTTAGAAATTGCTGGATTTGCCGCCATGTTCACTCGACCTGATTCAGGGGCAGCACAAGTATCATACCCGGTGCCAACATTTTCAGCAGCTAAAGGCATGTTTGAGGCAATTGCATGTTTGCGAGGCGACAAAAATAATCATAATAAAGGAGCAGCAACCATTAGACCGACAAAAGTCGATATTTGCGCGCCGATTAAATTTCACAAATATACAACTAATTATGGGGGGCCATTGCGTAAGGGTAATCAATTAGCAAAGGGTAGTTCGTATCAAATTCCTGCAACCATATTGATAGATGTTTGTTATCGGTTGTACGGTATTGTTGAGAGTGTCAGCATGTCACGTGACGGGACAAACCATCTACACTATTTGCAAGACTTGTTTTTCCGGCGACTAAAACAAGGCAGGTTTTATTACACGCCATGTCTCGGCTGGAAAGAGTTTGTGCCATCTTATGTGGGGGCGTTTCGGGAAGGTACTAAGAAACAGGAAGACATCAACATGGTTATTCCCTCAATGCTTCACAGTGTCTTTGACAAGATTTCAGATGGTCAGATATCTCCAACTTATACTGTTGATGCAGAGATTAAGAAAGGAGAGTTGATTTATGCTAAATGAACTATATCAGCTATCACGTAATCTGCAAAAATGTGGAATTCCAGTTAGTAAACCACATCAATATATAGAATCCCCGGGCAAAAGCGAGGGTTTTATTGTATATGTCGATGAGACTGGATTGCCAGACACAATAGAGTATGTAACAGCGGAACAAATGAAAAATTTGTGGACACTGCGTAAAGGGAATCACAACCGTTTTCCTTTTGTGAAGTTGAAAATTCCTATGTGGAAAGTGGCGGTTGATAATTCGATATTTAAAGATTTTAAGGAGAAAAGGAAATATGAAGAAAAAAGAAAAGTATTGACGGAAAAGCAGTACGAAATCAATGAACAGGATATCAGTCTTGCAGACTGGACAAAACAAAGAATAGCTGAAATTAAAGGGAAGGACGACAAAATGCAGGCGCTTGTTGAACTTGCAAGTCGAATGCCGGTAAACAGAGATTCTTCTCTTGAATTTACTACGAAGCTGGCTGAGTTGGTCTTGCAGAATATAAGCGAAAAGACAATTGATTTATCTAAATCAGTTCTTATTGGCGATTTTAAAGAGCGAGATAAAAAAATAATATGCGATGTGCCTTTGTTTTTTGATGTGTGCGATTGGGCTGAATACCAGTGCAAAGTCGCAAGTCCAGAAATGGGCTTGTTGGTGAGTAAGAACTTGCCAAGAGGAAGTGCGGCTAATGAAATTCTGGGAGTTTCTGCATATGGTGGTTCAGGACTGAAAGTTGGTCCATTTCCGAAACGAAAATTTGGTCCGGCTGGACAGTCATATTTATTTTCAATGAACGATGACGCTCCATGTCATTACCGGTATAAGAAAATATCTTCTTCAATATTTCCAATAAGTTCAACTGAAGTTGAAGCTATTGATGGAACGCTACAGTGGTGTGTTGCTGACGAGCGAAAAGGTAAGACATGGCAAGGAGTACCTAATATAAAGCGAAAACAGGACTTGCTTATTTCTTATCTGGAAGAAAAACCGGAGAATGCTATTGAACTTGCAAGTATTTTTGCTGCGCCGAATGTAGAGGAAAGTGAAATAGCCGAGGCTGCTTATGAAAACAAGGCAAGAACTGTTTGTGAGGCTCTGCGAGGAGTATCGGATTTAAATGATAATTCTCAGGTTAATGTGCTTGTTATCAGCAAGGTTGACGAAGGGCGCGCTCAGGTTGTGTTAAGCAAGGCATACAGTATTAAGAATATTATTCGGAACGTTGAAGAGTGGAGAATTGCGGCTAATAATAGCCCCGAATTTTCTCTATGGCTTCCAGGCAAGAAAGGCGAGAAGGCATCACGAGTTGAGCCTTCAAGTCCTTCTCCCACGGATGTCATGAAATGCTATCAGAACCAATGGATCAAGAATGGCCTTGATAAACGAGATGTATCTGGGCTTTATTTGCGGCATGTATATGATTTGTTTCTTGGTGATACATTTATTGCGCGGCAAGCGGCAAACAATTTCCTAAGTCTTTCTCTGCAACGGCTTGGCGAGTTATTTATTGGTTATGGAGGAGCGGATCATATAACATCGGAAGAAACTAAATTTGAGATAATGAAGAAATATTTGGCCGATGCCCGCAAAACGATACAGCATGGCTTATCAATTTTGGCGATTGCGCTATATAAACTCGGTATAAAAAAGGAGGACTATATGAAAAACGCGGCATTTAATGTTGGCAGGATGCTTGCACTTGCCGACAAATTGCATTACGCATATTGCTGGAAAGTACGAAAAAAAGATATCCCGCCACAGTTGATAGGTAATGCCATAATACGCACGGCATTGGATAATCCACAAAAGGGACTCTCTTTGCTCAGTGAAAGGCTACCTATCTATTATGCGTGGGCCACCAGTGTGCAAGATGATGGGAATGATGAGAGTGTTACAAAACAAATCAGGCTGACAAAGTGGGTACTGGGGCAAATGGGGCAGGTTTCAGCAGACATGGAAAATGTTACCATTCCAACACAAGCTGATGATGCTGTAAAGGCACAAATACTACTTGGTTATTTAGCGCATATTAAAAACGAAGACTAATAAAAATCAAAAAGGAGGTTTGTTATGGCAAACGAAAATGCGAATTTGGTAGACAAGAGAGCAACGGGTTTGTTGGTTATCGAGGTGCGCAACTCTAACCCCAATGGTGATCCTGACAGAGAAAGTGACCCACGTCAAAGGCAGGATGGTAGGGGTGAGATTTCGCCAGTATCTTTTAAACGAAAAATAAGAGATTTGATTGATGAAAAAGATGGTGAGGCTTGGAAGGAAATTTCCAAATTAGTCGGAGTAAAAGATGAAGATAAAGAAAGATTTTATATTCTTGAACATCGGGGACGTGACCGGAAACAAATCGAAAAAGAACTCGATGGAGATGGCGCGAATTTTATTAATAAATATTGGGATGGAAGAATATTTGGCAACACATTTCTCGAAGAAGGGAAATCAACTTCTATAAAAACCGGCGTTGTTCAATTTGGACTTGGTGTTTCGATAAGTCCTGTCTGTATTTCACGGAAGACCCTTACCAACAAATCAGGTGTTGAAGAAGGGAAAGATCGAGGTATGGCACCGTTGGCATTCAGAATTGTTGAGCATGGTGTTTATTGTATGCCTTTTTTTGTAAATGCTGCGGTTGCCCATAAGACCATGTGTACAAATGAAGATATTGTTGTATTGCTTAAAGCTATTCCGCGCGCCTATCGTGGGACACCTTCCATGATTCGGAACATGGTTGAAATCCGTCATGCATGGTATATGGAACACACATCTGCTTTAGGGTCATGCTCTGATTTTGCATTGATTGATGCATTAACTCCTCAGCGGAAGGAGGGGCAAGACGCAGAAAAGGCATCAACGTCATGGGACAAAGACTATGATGTACCTAAAGAACTACCGAAAGAGTTGCGAGAGAAATTGAATGACTTTAGGGATTTAATGAATGAACAGTAAAGAGCCGTTGGCACACAGCGCAAAACCTGAGAAGGGCATTCCTCCGCAGACATACGCAAAACATATTGCAGGTGTTATGAAGCGAGTAGCTGACAATGTTTCAGCTATGACACAGTATTTTTCAGGGAATGTGCAATTTTTACAGGAAATGGTAAAACGAGCGGCTTTGCTTCATGATTTGGGTAAGCTCGATGAGGCTAATCAAGCGGTCTTAAAAAAAGGTGGTAAGGGGCATTTGCCCTTGAATCACGTTGATGCAGGCACAGCCTGTTTATCCAAAGGCAAGGAATGTGAGGCTGCCCTTTTTGTGTATGGGCATCACATCGGTTTATGTTCTGTGCCATATGAGTCTGGAAGGGGAGTACAGTTTTTGCGTGATGATAAAATTTCTGAAGAGGTTGATCAAAAACTTGCCGATTATCTTGCAGATCATGAAGAATGGTGCGGGAAGGTGGAGAAATCATCAGACAGGATTGTTAAGTCGGCATGGACTAGCCTGACAAGACGACTGGCTTTTTCATGTCTGGTGGATGCTGATTACGGCGATACAGCCGCGCATTATGACGGTGAAACCGTGAAACAAGTGGTAAGTCGGCGATGGGAGGAACGCCTTGAGAAATTAAAGGAATATGTTCAGGGCCTGCAAAATAAATCTGACGCCTCTGAAGAGCGAAAAATACAAAGGCAAAACACTTTTAAGGCATGTCGTGACGCGGATACACAGCCAAGTTTATATTCATGCGACAGTCCGGTAGGCACCGGTAAGACTACAGCAGTGATGGCTCATCTTCTGTGTGCAGCAATTGATAAAGAGTTGAGGCATATATTTGTTGTATTGCCTTACACAAATATCATCAAGCAATCAGTGGATGTTTATCGTAAGGCTCTTGTCCTTCCGGGTGAGAATCCTGAAGAAGTCGTTGCAGAGCACCACCATCAGGCAGATTTTTCCAGTTATGAGTTGCGACAGTACGCGTCTTTGTGGACAGCGCCGATTACTGTAACAACGGCGGTTCAGTTTTTTGAGACTTTGGGAGCGAATCATCCTGCACAATTGCGAAAGCTACACGAATTGCCGGGTTCAGCGGTATTCTTGGATGAAGCGCATGCAGCAATACCTACATGGCATTGGCCGCAGGCATGGCGCTGGTTGAAAGATTTGAGAGATAATTGGCATTGTCATTTTGTGTTTGCATCGGGATCGCTTCCTCAATTTTGGCAGAACGAGAAGATCACAAAACCGGCTGAAGATGTGCCAAACCTTTTAGGTATTAAACAGAGAATGCAAGTAAATAAGCAGGAAAAGAAACGAGTAACATATTCCACCGTCGGAAATGTGTTTGATACTATGGGACTAATAAACTTCATACAGTCAAAGAACGGGCCGAGGCTTGTTGTCTTAAATACTGTGCAATCTGCAGCAGTTCTCGCATGGAAAATACAGAAAGAGCAAAAACGTGTTATACATCTTTCTACAGCGTTAACGCCAAATGACAGAGAGAGAATTATTAAGAAAATCACTCGATGTCTTAGTAATAAGAAAGATGTGGACTGGACGCTTGTAGCAACGAGTTGTGTTGAAGCAGGAATGGATTTTTCTTTTGCGACAGCTTTTCGGGAAAGTTGCAGTGCTGCGAGTCTGATTCAAATAGGTGGCCGTGTCAACAGGCATGGAAATCGAGAACAAGCAGAGGTCTTTGACTTTCGTGTTAGCGATTCACTAATGCGAGATAATCCGCAGTTGAAAACATCGCAAAATGTATTAAAGACTCTTTTTGAAGATAAGTATTTTGAGGCAAAAGATCCTACGGAAATAGTTACTGAAGCAATGAGGCGTGAACTGATGAGCGATTTCGGTGATTTTGAGAAAAAGTCGCTTGAAATTATAAAACAGGAACGAGTTATTGATTATCCTGATGTAGCAAAATTGTGTAAGGTCATTGATGCAGATACAAGGTTAGTAGTTATAGCACCTGAAATAGCTGAGGCTTTGAAGAGGCATGAGAAAGTTGCTTCTATGGAGTTAATTCGCAATAGCGTACAGATTCGTTTCTTTAAAATAAACTCAAAACAATTTAGTAATTTCTGTATTCCTATAGACGGTCATGGGGAAATTTACGAATGGCATGGTGAGTATGATGATAAGTTTTTAGGATACATGAAGGCGATAATACCATCGCTCAAAATGGAGGCTGATGGATATGAGATTGTTTAGAAATCGTAATTATTCAACGTAATTTACTCCATTTGCCTGTATTGCTATGGCTAACGGTGGTACTGAACTTGCCGAAAATAAGGCAAACAATTGTCCCCCGCTGGCGGGGGATCAAGGGGGTGGAAAAAAACGTGGATATCATGCGAAAAAAACAAAAGATGATGATGCCAACAATTACTCCATTAACAAACACAGCCGTTTTGCCGGCTGCTTGCAGAAGAAAGTGTGTGGTATTTATCCTAAAGATTGTGGAGTATTTGTCACCGTGGATCGGCACAGTCCACCCCCTGCACCCCCGCCAGCGGGGGACATGTCGAGTGCACAATACTGGCGTGAGTTTCATGGTGATTGTTGATTTCTTAACTTACTTCGTATGGACTTTACCCACATGCCCTATACTGGCGGTCATGCAGGGCTCGATTTCGAAAATATGCTGAATAGTTACTAGAAATCACTATTTCAACGAAGAAGATATTATAAATGTCTGACCAAAAAGACTTCCCGCAGCTCATCCCGCCGCACGGCGGATACCGCAATCTGAGGTCCTACAAGACTGCGGAAATCGTCTATGATGCCACTGTGGTGTTCTGCAATCGCTTCGTTGATAAACGCTCGCGCACGCACGACCAGATGGTGCAGGCAGCCCGGAGCGGCGTTCAGAACATTGCAGAGGGGAGCATGGCCTCTGCAACCTCAAAAAAGACAGAGCTAAAACTGACAGGCGTTGCCCGTGCAAGCCTCGAAGAACTGCTGCTGGATTATCAGGCGTTTCTTCGCCAGAATGGGTTACGCATCTGGGCTAAGGATTCACCAGATGCGCTGGCAGTGAGGAGGAAATATCAGTCTGACACGTCAGACCTGTCGGACAAGTCCGATCCTTATTTTTTAAAAACTGCTTCGCCTGAGGTTGCGGCGAACATGCTGATTTGCCTGATCAACCAGGCCAGTTATCTTTTGGGGCGGCAGCTTAAGAGCCTTGAACAACTATTTTTGAAGGAAGGCGGCTTTACGGAAAGACTCTATCGTACGCGCTCACAAATGCGTAATGGAGGAAAGAGGCCTTGAATTATTCTGAGGATGATTTAATTCAACTCTCTTCCTTACAGCACTTTGTATTCTGCGAAAGGCAGTGCGCCCTGATCCACATTGAACAATCGTGGAGTGAGAACCTCTTTACCGCCGAGGGCAGGATTATGCACGACAAGGTTGACACGGCAAATCGTGAAGTGAGGGGGAAGGTGCGCATTGATTACGGCGTGCCTTTACGCTCGCTCAAGCTCGGATTAATTGGAAAGGCGGATGTGGTAGAGTTTCACAAAACGGATGACGGGAAATGGATGCCATTTCCGGTGGAATACAAACGCGGGAAGTCCAAGATGGATAACTGTGACAGGGTGCAGCTTTGCGCCCAGGCAATATGTCTGGAAGAGATGCTGAACGTTGCGATCGGTGAAGGGGCGCTGTTTTACGGACAGACGAGGCGCAGGGAGGATGTGGTGTTTGATAAGGCATTGCGGACGGAGACAGAGAATGCAGCAAGAAGGGTTCACGAACTGATAGGATCCGGTATTACCCCGAAGGCTGAATATTCAAAAAAGTGCAAACTTTGTTCGCTATTAAGTATTTGCCTTCCAAAGGTTAACAGCAAGGCAAGTGATTATCTGATGAGGGCGATGGAGGAATAAAGCCGTTATACTGTCATTCCCGCGTAGGCGGGAATCCAGACACTGTCCTCGTGGAAACGGGGAACTATGGGATTCCGCATGGGCCTGCCCCGCACTTGATGCGGGATGCAAAAGAGGAGGCGACAAGATGACTGATCCAAAAGACTCCTCCCAACTTATCCCGCCACACGGCGGGTATCGGGAGCTACAGTCTTACCAGATGTCAGAGATTGTTTATGATGCCACGATAGTATTTTGCAACTGCTTCATCGATCGTCGTTCACGCACCCACGACCAGATGGTGCAGGCGGCACGGAGCGGCAAACAGAATATTGCTGAAGGTAGTATGGCCTCAGGCACGTCTAAAAAAACTGAACTAAAGCTTATCGGAGTGGCGCGGGCAAGCCTTGAAGAACTGCTCCTTGATTTTCAGGACTTTTTGAGGCAGCGCAAGCTGCCTCTCTGGTCAAAGGCCCACCAAAAAGCTAATGAAGTCAGAAAACTCTGCTATCAGAAAAATAGGTCCTATTTGACCTATAAGACCTATATTGAGGCTTCGCCTCCAGAAGTGGCGGCAAATACCCTCATTTGCCTGATTCACCAGACAAACTACCTGCTTGACCAGCAACTGAAGGCATTGGAGAGGGATTTCCTGAAAAATGGCGGCTTCACGGAAAGACTTTATCGGATGCGGTCAGAAAGAAGAAAAAAATAGGACAAAAGAATGAAGAGACACCTGAATACATTATTCATCACAACACAGGGGGCCTATCTTGCTAAAGAGGGAGAAACGGTGGTGGTGAAGGTCGATGGTGAAGTGAAATTGACCATTCCGGTGCATACCCTCGGCGGGATCGTCTGCTTCGGGCAGGTGTCGTGCAGTCCTTACTTAATGGGATTCTGCGCAGAGAATGGGGTGGCAATCAGTTTTCTGACAGAAAATGGCGGTTTTCTTGCAAAGGTGCAAGGTCCTGTATCGGGTAACGTTCTTTTGAGACGGGAGCAGTACCGCAGGGCAGACGACACACAAACCTCTGCCATTATAGCGCGCGCAATATTGACCGGCAAGATTGCCAACTGCCGCACCGTGCTTCAGCGCGCATTGAGAGACCATGCAGAGAAGGTTGATGCGGATGCGATTTCGCAGGCATCCCAGAGGCTTGTACTTTCTATGAAGAGATTGCAGACTGAAGACACCCTCGATATTTTACGCGGCATAGAGGGCGAGTCTGCAAATGTCTACTTTGAGGTCTTTAATCATTTGATCACCTCACAAAAGAATGATTTTGTCTTTCAGGAAAGAAACAGGAGACCGCCGCTGGATAAGGTAAACTGCCTGCTCTCTTTTTTGTATACCCTTCTGATGCATGACGTCCGCTCCGCCCTTGAGACGGTGGGGCTTGACCCTGCCGTCGGCTTTTTACACAGGGACAGACCCGGCAGATACGGCTTGGCGCTTGACCTTATGGAGGAATTTCGCCCCTTTATTGCCGATAGACTGACGCTTTCTCTGATCAATCTCTGCCAGGTACAGGCAAAAGGATTTCAGAAGAAGGAGTCGGGCGCAGTGTGGATGGATGACGACACCAGAAAGTCCGTCCTGGTTGCCTATCAGAAGAGGAAGCAGGAAGAGATAGTGCATCCTTTTTTAGATGAGAAGGTGACCATTGGCCTGCTCTTTCATACCCAGGCATTGCTGATGGCCCGTTATTTACGCGGGGATATGGATAATTATCCGCCTTTTATCTGGAAGTGATAATTAATAGAGACAAAGGTGCAAAGGCGCAAGGTTGAGAAGGGACAATGAAATTGAGAAACTATAGGGATCTCGTTGTATAGCAAAAATCAATGGCGCTGGTAACCAATGTTTATTCGGTAACAAGACTGCTCCCGAAAGAAGAACTCTATGGATTGTTATCGCAAATAAGAAGAAGTGCAGTATCAATACCAAGCAATATTGCAGAAGGATATGGCAGATATTCAACAAATGACTATCCTCGTTTTTACAGATAGCCTTCGGCTCTTTATATGAATTGCAAACTCAACTGGAGATTTGTTTAAATTTGGGGTATTTATCAAAAGAACCTTTTAAAAAGATTTATGAACAGAGTAGGGAGATAGAAAGAATGCTCAGTAGTTCAATTAAAAAGGTAGGTTTAAAAAATTGAACTTTGTGTCTCTGTGCCTTTGCCCCTCTTTACTGAGTTTTTTCGTTAGGAGTAAAATGTGCTTGTACTCGTAAGCTATGATGTAGCATCTAATGAAACCGGACAGCGCCGTTTGCGACGGGTTGCACGCGCATGTAAGGATTACGGGCAGAGGGTGCAGTATTCGGTCTTTGAATGTATTGTTGACCCTGCGCAGTGGACAATGCTGAAGGAGAGGTTGACTTCGGAGATTGACCCTGAGAAGGACAGCCTGAGATTTTATTACCTTGGCGCCAACTACAAGCATCGTGTGGAACATATCGGCGCAAAGCCTTCCATTGAACAGGACGGTCCTTTAATTGTTTAAACGCCGGTGCGAACCCCAAGCATACATGATTTCCGGGTACGTTTCGCAGGAATTGGAAGCCTTTTAGAATAAGGATATTAACGCCATATTTTTAAAGAAAGGAGGATTATTTTAATTGTAAAATGACGGATCCGCACAAAACAATGAATATGTTGTTTGTTTGTAATGATTTATGCGTGCGGAGTCGCTCCCCGCACGGGAGCGTGGATTGAAACATATCATCAAGCGTTGAATATGCCATTAAGCACCTGGTCGCTCCCCGCACGGGAGCGTGGATTGAAACAGTTTCGAAATAGCTCTTAACTTTAAATATCTCGTCGCTCCCCGCACGGGAGCGTGGATTGAAACCCGTTTGCGTCCACCGCCTCAACCAGGAAATACCGTCGCTCCCCGCACGGGAGCGTGGATTGAAACAAGATACAATCCGTTAATACCTTCGGGGTAGCGGAGTCGCTCCCCGCACGGGAGCGTGGATTGAAACTTCTGATATATTCATCAAGCATTCCGCTGTTCAGTCGCTCCCCGCACGGGAGCGTGGATTGAAACTCAATCAGTTTACGCATAGCATCAGGTGTACTGGTCGCTCCCCGCACGGGAGCGTGGATTGAAACACTCATTTTTGTCTCCTTACTGTGGTGTCATCTAGTCGCTCCCCGCACGGGAGCGTGGATTGAAACCTCAGAGAGTTAACTCAGTTTTTTGATTTGGCGAGTCGCTCCCCGCACGGGAGCGTGGATTGAAACGAATACAAACAGATTGCTTTAGCCATGGAAATCAGTCGCTCCCCGCACGGGAGCGTGGATTGAAACGCAAAGTTGCAAATAATCCACAGGAGTATTTATGTCGCTCCCCGCACGGGAGCGTGGATTGAAACTGGCAGGGCTTGATACCCTATCAGAGTTTTTCGAGATGGGTTAGATTTGTAAATTTTTTTAGGGAAGGAGGCAAAAAAATGAAGTACATATTGGTTGTATTGTTAGGTGTTGTGTTTTCAGGCTGTTCCGTGGGGATGGCCTTGAGTGGGAAAAAAGATCCGAATCTTAGCGTTGTGCGTGTTGGTGCGACCAGAGGAGAGGTCGAGCTTGCGTTAGGATCGCCCACAAGATCCGCGACGACGCCAGACGGGCGAAGGGTTGATGTCTATCAGTACGAGATCGGCAATGAGCCGTCTGCAGGCCGTGCTGTAGGGCATGCCGTGCTGGATGTGTTTACCTTGGGGCTATGGGAGATAGCTGGCACTCCGATTGAGGCTCTACAGGGGAATAAGTACGAGATGACGGTGACATACAGAGACGACAGGGTTGAGGCTATTAATTCATCCACAGCGGCAAAAAATAGTGAGAAAAAATATGTAAAAGAGACGACACAAATGGAACCACAATAGAAACCTGAACTAACTGGGGGGGAAATAATGTTGACTAACAATGTTGTAAAAAAAAGAAATTGAGGTTATTAAAGAACAGCGTTCTGGCAAGCTTATTGCTTTTGCCCTGGAAAAGAACGTCGCTCCCCGTACGGGAGCGTGGATTGAAACAAGAACGGGCCTATTGAATAACTAGTGGGGTAGGTTGATTCTGCTGTACCAACGATTTCGAAAGGAAGATATAGTCAGGTTTTTTGTATGCATATCCACACAAAATGAATCTGCTGTTTATTACCGATAAATGCAGATAACCTCTTTATTTCAGGATGATTCAAGAAAATATGTAAAGATGTTAAAAGCCAAGTCATTTATTGTAAAACCTTCATTTTGACAGGGGGCGAGATTATTGAGGAGGTTGTATCTTGCAAAGAGATTCTCACCGTTGAAAGTTGCGAGCCTTGTATAGCTCCTTTTCCCTAAAAAGCTATTGTTTACAAGTTAAATGAATTGATTTTTATGATGATATCTTTGTCGTAATAGTAACCCAAAATGTATCTTTGGTTTTGGATTTAAAATCATTCACTGACAATGCTAAAGAGATTTCGCTTCCGGTGATGCAAAAGATATGATCTGATGTTTCGTCAAACACCCTTTCGTTTATACCATTTTATTATTTCCATAACGATGAAAATAAGAGAGGAGAACCCAAAGACTATTATCCAATCCTGCAATCCCAAAGGTACAACCTTAAATATATGTCTTGTGTAGGGAATATAAATAATGTCGACCTGCATAGCCAGGGAAATCCCTGCCGCCAACAAAAGTTTTGTATTGGTAAACACGCCAATTTCAAATAGCGAGCGATTTGCATTTCTGCAGTTAAAAGACTGAAATAACTGGGAGACGACCATCACAGAGAAGGCAACCGTCCTTGCTCGTTCGAGATCGCCAAATAACTTGGCGCCTGAAAAGCAGGGTATCAATTCATGGAGGAACCAGGAATATAAATGGCCTGGGTTTTCATTTCTTGTGTAATAAAAAATATATAAATAAGCAAAAAGGGTGCTGACGGCAATGAGAAAACCTTGAAAGATAATCAAGGCGCCGAGACTTTTATCTATGATATTCTCGGTCGACCTTCTGGCGGATTTTTTCATGATATCAGGGTCAATAGTGTCAACGCCGAGCGCTAGCGCCGGTAACCCGTCCGTTGCAATGTTTATCCACAATATTTGTATCGGGAAGAGAGGCAGGGGGAGGTTGCATATTGAGGCAAAGAGCATCGTCAGGATCTCACCCGTATTACACGAAAGCAAATAATGGATCGATTTCTTTATGTTATCGTAAATGCCTCTTCCCTCTTTAACAGCGGCTACGATAGAAGCAAAGTTGTCGTCCGTTATCACCATGTCGGATGCCTCTTTTGTCACGTCGGTACCCGTAATCCCCATGGATATGCCGATATTTGCCTCTTTGACAGCCGGGGCATCATTTACACCGTCGCCGGTCATAGCAACAATGGCGCCCTGCTTCTTCCACGCCTTCACGATTCTGAGTTTGTGTTCGGCGGAAACCCTGGCATAGATAGCCACCCGTGATACCATCTTCTCTAAAATCTCATCTGGGATTGTGTCGAGTTCCATACCATCAATTACCTTTACCTCATTACCAAGAAATCCCAGTTCTTCCCCGATTGCCCTGGCCGTATTCTTATGATCCCCGGTAATCATAACCGTCGTTATTCCAGCTTTGTGGCAGGTGTTGACCGCATCTTTTACCTCCGGTCTGGGTGGATCAATCATGGCTATCAAACCCGCAAAAATTAAATCCTTCTCTACTATTCCCGGTGTGGGATTAATCGCTTCCGGATCAATGGGCTTAAAAGCAATACCAAGCACACGAAGGGCATCTCCTGCCATCTCATTGTTTTTGTTTACTATCCCATTCACATCATCCACACTCAGATCTCTCAGTTCTCCGTTGACGTAAATTTTTACACAATCTTTCACAATGACATCTGCTGCTCCTTTTACGCATACAAGCAGAGATGTGTGAGGCGTCTTCGTGATGATGGACATCTTTTTTCGGTTAGAATCGAAGGGAATCTCCGAAGCAAAGGGAAAAATTTTCTGTAAATCTTCCTTCCAAAGGCCAACCTTCGCAGCGGCGCTCAAAATGGCGCCTTCGGTAGGGTCTCCAAGAACTGTCCATGCAGAGTCAACTTTTTTCAGATGCGCATTATTACACAGAATTCCTATCCCTAAAACGAGCTTTACGAATCGTTCATCCGTTTCAGAAAGGGGCGTACCGTTGATAGTAAAATCTCCTGCCGGAGCATAACCCGTTCCTGAAACATCCACGGTCTTGCTATTGGCAAAGATCTTTTTCACCGTCATCTCATTCTGGGTTAGAGTGCCGGTTTTATCTGAGCAAATAACCGTGGTGCATCCCAGGGTTTCTACCGATGGTAGTTTCCTAATCAGCACGTGCCGTTTCACCATACGTTGCACCCCTAACGCCAGGGCAATGGTTACGATAGCCGGTAGTCCTTCCGGAATTGCCGCAACGGCAAGACTAACGGATACCAGAAAGGCCTCTAAAAGCGGATCTTTACGCCATAACTCCAGGAGGAATACGATCGCTACAATTCCTAAACACAAATAGACCAGTTTCTTTCCAAACACCTCGAGCTTGTGCTGGAGGGGTGTCACCTCTTTCCCCGCTTCCTGAATGAGACCCGCAATCTTACCCAGTTCCGTTTGCATGCCCGTTGTTACGACAATACACGTACCTTTGCCGCTGGTTACTGAAGTTCCCATGAATACCATGTTTTCTCTGTCACCAAGAGGTAACGAGGGGTTTTGGAGGGGCTCTGTGTATTTTTCCACAGGAGTGGATTCTCCCGTAAGGGAAGATTCCTGCGTACTCAGGCCAAAAGAGGAACAAAGTCTGCCATCGGCAGGGATATAATCTCCGGCTTCCAGCAATACAACATCCCCTGGCACAATGTTTTGAGAGGAAATGGAATGCATTTCACCATTACGCATTACCTTTGAAAAAGGAGTCGCCATTTTCTGCAAGGCTTCGAGTGATTTTTCTGCACGGTATTCCTGAGTAAATCCGATGACAGCATTGATTATCACAATAGCAACAATAGCCAGGGCATCGATCCATTCACCCAGCACTCCGGAAATTACAACTGCCGCAAGCAATATCCAGACAATAAAGTCATTAAACTGCCCTAAAAAGAGCACGAAGGGGGATATGCCCTCTTTTTCCTCCAGTTGATTGTATCCGTATTTCCTTAGCCTGTCTTCTGCTGAGGCATGGCTGAGTCCGGTGTCTATATTGGTGTCAAGATTCTGCGAAATCTCGTCAACCCGCATTATATGCCAGAATGTATTCATTGTTTACCTTTGTAACCGTTTAGCTTTTTGAAAGGAATTTCCCATACATTTCCTGTGTACGCGAAGAGACAAAATATTGGCTGCCTTGTGACACACACCCCGGCCTCTCTTTTTAGAGGGGAGAACAAGAGTCCCTCGCAATTTAGTTATTATCTGAACAAAAATACATACTTTTATCATTTCGACCGGAGGGAGAAATTTTCAAACCCTACAATTTCAATGCTCAAAAGATTTCTCGCTCCGCTCGAAATGACATTTTTGGTAGTCTTCGTTCAGACACTAGTTATCATTTGTTATTCTCCGTTAACAATTGCTATTAATGCTTAAAATGGACAAAAACCCTTCCAAAATTGTCACGATCTTTCTCAATACGGTGATAGAGTTTTTTGATGTCCGTGCGATTGAGAAAACGCAGGACGGCTTTCTTTAACTGTCCGCTTCCTTTTCCCGGGATGATTTCCACCAGTGCAATCTTTTTCTCTACAGCTTCAAAGATAATCCGGTTGAGTTCGCTTTCGATTAAAGAGCCGTTTTTGCAAATGTCGTGCAGGTCGAGTTTTAATTTTGCCATACAAGATTAATTGTTTTCCTTGACAATCCTTCCGTGTCGGGGCTGAATCGGCCTGGCACTCTTCTTAAAGATCGATTTAAATGTGTCTGCCTGTACCTTTGATATTGTAATTGGTGTCTTTAAAATAAACCAATTAACAATTTCGCTGCAGGGGGGTGTTGTTAGAGAGCCGGAATAATGATAATACTTTATAACATTCGCCGGGAGCAGTTGATTGGCGTCAATTTTTTGACCGATAGAAACAACCTCGTTCTCACCTTCTTTCGGGAAATGCTTCCATAGCGTTTTGATGAAATCATTCCCTTTGTCCTCTTTCATAAGTACGCCAATAACAGCCAGTTTCCCGTCTGCAGCTTTATGTACCAAATGCGCTTCCATCGGGTAAGATTGCCCGTTTATAATAAGTTCACTGGGATGATGAAAATGAAACTGCATAAGTTCATATCGTGTGTTACCAACAGTTATGTAACTCCCGCTTCCATACTTGATTTGTATGGTATAGCCATTGTTTATGATTTTTAAAGGGGCTGGATAGTAATAAAAGTTGATACTCTCCAAAGGACCTTTTTCTGTTATAGAAATCCCGATTGGAGATTGTCTCTCACCCACTTCAGGCCCGAATTCAAAGTAATCAACTTTTTTGCGTCTCCAATGCCCGGCGGGTTTATCTTCATTGATCCCGTGAGACGCATGATCTTGCTTGTCCTGTTTGGCAAGCAAATCATTTGTCTCACGGAAAAAGAAAAATAGGAAAAAATACCGTTAAAAAATGCTGTTGAAATATACTCATTCTATCCTGTCGTGTAAAGCACTGGTCATGTTATGAAATATTTATTTCTTGAAGGCCATGCATTTATAGCAATCCCATAGTGTCCTGTCAATCAAGAAATACATAACTATAAGAGGAGTTATGTATTGACAGATGATTCATGGTTTATTATTATTCGAAATACTACTGTCCGCAGATTTCTAAGTATTGAACCGTTCCCCTTGTAAAAGCAACCCTCATCTTTAAACGAAGGCGTTGCCGGATGGTTAAATTAATTATGATAAGGAATTTCAAAGTTGTCTTTGTAGAGCGACGAACCTCATCGCTTTACAAACAAAAGGCTGTTGCTCAATGCAGCCTGATACAATATCATTTGTCTGCCTACTTTGTGTATTATCATGACGGGTAGGGGAGAGGACCATATTTTTATGCAAAAAATAGTAGCTGTGTTTATGGTGTTTGTGCTTATCCTCGCGATATGCCCTGACAAGAAAACCGTATGCGCTTATGAGTCTGAAAAAAGAGAAGATCAATTTTTAACGAATATCAGACAACTAACTTTTCAGGGGAAAAGCGCCGGAGAAGGTTATTTTTCTCAGGACGGAAAATTTTTAATCTTCCAGAGCGAACGTGACCCGGAGAACCCATTTTATCAGATTTATATGATGAATTTAGAGACGGGGGACACGCATAGAATTTCTCCCGGGACAGGAAAAACCACGTGTTCGTTTATTCGGCCTAATACTGACGAGGTACTCTTTGCATCAACCCACCTTGACCCTGAAGCCAGGGCAAAGCAACAGGCGGAAATTGAATTCCGTTCATCGGGGGAAAAGCGTCGTTTTACATGGGATTATGACAGCCACTACGACATCTTTTCAGCCAACCGTGATGGAAGCGGATTAAGGCGCTTAACGAACGCAGTCGGTTATGATGCGGAAGGCGCCTATTCCCCTGATGGAAGCAAAATTGTGTTTTGTTCTTTGCGAGATGCCTACCCGGTTGAAAAACTTACACCGGAAGACCGGAAACGGATGGAAACGAATCCTGGTTATTTTGGTGAAATCTATATTATGAACGCCGATGGTTCCGATCAAAAACGGTTAACTACCTGGGACGGGTATGACGGCGGATCGTTTTTTAGTCCCGATGGTGAGCGGATCATCTGGAGGCATTTCAATGAGAATGGCATGCTGGCAGATATCTACACCATGAAAGTTGACGGGACAGATGTATGCAGACTGACCGATTTCAAATCAATGTCCTGGGCCCCATATTATCATCCGTCGGGCGAGTATGTCATTTTTCATTCAAATAAACTGGGCTTCACGAACTGTGAATTGTTTCTCGTAGATACCCGGGGAGAAAAAGAGCCTGTACGGGTAACGTTTACCGATAGGTTCGATGGTTTACCGGTATTTTCACCTGACGGCAAACAGCTTGCGTGGACCTCCGGACGCACCTCAAATGGTGATTCTCAATTATTTCTTGCTGCCTGGAACCACGAATCAGCAAGAGAAGCTTTAAAATTATCCCCCAGCAGATCCGGTGCTCAGGCAACAGAACTACATGCCCCCTCTGGTGCGATGAAACAAGACACCGCAACCGAGCCCAACCAGAAGCAATATGATGAGGGCAAAAGCGGAGCATATCGGTTTTCTCCGGACATTACTTCCGCTGACCTTCGCGCACAGGTAAAATACCTGGCTTCTGATGAATTGGAAGGCAGGATGACAGGTAGCCGGGGCACTCAGATGGCAGCTCAATATATCGCCGGCTATTTTCATGAAATCGGGCTAAAACCCCTCGGAAACAAGGGCAGATACTTCCAGGAATTTCCTTTTGTCTCAGGATCAAAATTCGTCCCTTCTCAAAACCATTTTCAAATTATGAGAGAAGGAAAGGGAACAGAAACTATGTCGTTTGAGGTGGAAAGGGATTTTCTTCCCCTTACATTTACCGCTAATGGTGAGGTAGAAGGGCAGGTGGTTTTTGCCGGCTACGGCCTATCCATCCCGGGAGATAACGGGAACCGATATGATTCATACGCTGGTATTGACGTAAAAGACAAGATAGTTTTAATTCTTCACCACGTTCCCGAAAAGGTCGATATGAAAAGGCATCTGGAACTCAGCAGACACTCGGGGTTACGACATAAGGCTGTGCTGGCGCGTGAACGCGGGGCGCGGGCATTGTTAGTTGTCATTGGTCCCGGGTCTTCTGATGCAGGGAAATTGATCCCTTTTTCCCGCGATAAGGCATCTGCAGACTCAGGAATCAGCGTAGTCTCCATAAGCGGTGCGGTAGCCGAAGCGCTCTTTGCCAATTCCGGCAGAAATCTTGGAACAGTTCAAGCAGAACTGGATATTGAAAATCCTCAAACCCAGGGTAGCTTTCTTTTGCCGAAAGTAACGGTAAAAGTTTCTACTGCTGTTGAACAAATAAAAGAAACAGACTGTAATGTCCTCGGTTTTTTGCCACCGGATGAAAAAAGTGAAGGCGCTGAGTGTATCATTGTTGGCGCTCATTATGACCATATTGGACGCGGTGGTGTCGATTCGCTGGCACATAAGGAGGAAGAGGGACAGATTCACAATGGCGCGGATGATAACGCATCGGGGGTTGCCGTTGTGCTGGAACTAGCCTCTTCACTTGCAGAAGAACGAAAAAATAATCCGCAGGCATTTAAACGCGGAATTGTCTTCGCCCTCTGGTCTGGCGAGGAGCTGGGATGCCTTGGATCTTCCTATTTTGCAAGCCATCCAACGGTTCCTCTCAAAAATGTCATTGCCTATATGAATTTTGATATGGTAGGCCGGCTGAGAGGAAACAATCTGATTGTCGAAGGAGTAAGTTCGTCAAATATCTGGAGCCGGCTTATAGAAAAATCCAATGTAAAAGCGGGATTTCAACTAAAACTTCTTCAAGATCCGTATCAACCCACGGATGTTTCTTCCTTCTACCCGAAGGGGATCCCGGTAATCCATTTTTTTACCGGCGTACACGAAGATTATAACCGGCCTACGGATGACCCAATAACTCTGAATTATGATGGTATGGTAAGGATTGCCGGATTCTCGCGCTCAATCTTAATTGATCTGCTTCAGCAGGCAGAACGTCCGGATTACACAAGAATTACGCCCTTAGAAGAGCATAAAACAGAAAAGGTTAGCCGAAAAGCTTCATGGGGAACAATACCAGATTTTACCTCTGAAACGAAGGAGGGCGTGAAGATCGACACGGTAAAAAAGGATGGGCCGGCAGATAAGGCTGGAATGAAAAACGGGGATATTGTTGTTGAAATTGCCGGTAACAAGATTACCAATCTTTACGATTACAATTATCTGATGGATACCGCGGGATTCGGCAAACCAATCGAAATAATCGTACTCAGGAACGGTAAGCGGGAAACCTTAACGATCGTGCCGGTGGCGCGAAAATAATCTTTACGTCTCCAAATTTTTTTCCGGAGACGCTTTGCCCGCTTAGACTCAGAATGAAAGTCTGTTTACTATTCCTTACTCTGATTACTCGTTGCGGAAAAAGTCTTTCAGACGGATGCTGAATCTCTGGAATCGAACACAAATTTGACTTTAAAGGAGTATGAAATGAAAAAATTACTTATGGCAAATCTTATCATGATTACCTTAACGAATATTACAGCCGGGTCCGTTTATGCAGGATGGCGTCCGTCCGAAACGGAAACTGCAAAAGGTCGTGATATTGACATTACCCAAACACTATCTGCAAAAACGATCACGGATTTTAAAACTCACTATTCGTATTTGGATATCTATTTTGAGAAGGCATACGGTTACGCAGTATTTCCCACGGTAACGAAAGGGGGGATTGGCATAGGAGCGGCTCACGGTAAAGGGGAAGTTTATGAAAAGGGGAACTACATTGGCACTGCCGATCTGGTACAGGTAACTTTGGGTTTACAATTTGGCGGTCAGCAATACAGCGAGATTGTTTTTTTCAAGGACAAGGCGACCCTCGAAGACTTCAAGGCCGGTAAGCTTAAATTAGGGGCGCAGGCGTCCGCTATAGCAGCTACCTCCGGGGTTTCTGCGGATGCAGCATACAGTGAGGGTGTTGCCATTGCTACTTTATCGAAATCCGGTTTAATGTACGAGGCTGCAATTGGGGGACAAAAATTTACCTTTAAACCAAAGTAGACTGGTTGTTTTTTTCTAGAAATGAAGCGGTGGATTCGTTTCGCTTAATCCATTTGTCGTAAACTGTCTTTAAGTTGCAGTTGCTTTACAGATACCTCCTCAAGTTATTCCGATTGTGGTATGAAATTCAATAATCTTTCTCAAGAGACATATTTATGAGTAATCAGCCGGATAAAATTATCTATTCCATGTTTAAGGTGAGCAAACACTATGAAAAAAAACCCGTATTGAAAGATATTTCTCTTTCATATTTTTACGGCGCAAAAATTGGCGTACTGGGACTAAACGGATCAGGGAAGAGTTCCCTCCTGCGAATTCTTGCCGGAGTGGATAAGGATTTTAACGGACAGGTAACCCTTTCTCCCGGTTATTCGGTGGGATTTTTGGAACAAGAACCACATCTGGATGAGACAAAAACGGTGCGGGAAATTGTGGAACAGGGGGTGCAGGAACTGGTAGATCTGCATAAGGAATATAATCAGATTAACGAACGGTTTGCCGAGCCGATGTCAGACGAAGACATGAATAAACTGATTGAGCGACAGGGTGAAGTGCAGGAAAAGATCGATACCCTGGGTGCATGGGATCTGGATGCCAGACTGGAAATGGCGATGGATGCACTGCGTTGCCCCGAAGGGAATGTTCCGGTAAAGGTTTTATCCGGTGGTGAACGGCGCCGTGTAGCGCTTTGCAGATTATTACTCAAAAAGCCGGACATTTTACTTCTGGATGAACCGACGAATCATCTTGACGCCGAGACCGTTGCCTGGCTGGAGCACCATTTACAGGCTTATGAGGGAACAATCATCGCTGTAACCCATGACCGTTATTTTCTCGATAATGTAGCCGGCTGGATTCTGGAACTGGACAGGGGGTATGGAATCCCCTGGAAGGGAAACTATTCGTCGTGGCTTGAACAAAAACAAAAGAGATTACAGCAGGAGGAGAAGCAGGAGACCGAGCGACAAAAGACCCTGCAGCGTGAGCTTGAATGGATCAGAATGTCCCCGAAGGGCAGACATGCGAAATCGAAGGCGCGTATTAAATCTTATGAATCCCTTCTTGAGCAGCAGAACGAAACCCGGGCAAAGGATTTGGAAATCTACATCCCTTCCGGCCCTCGACTAGGAAATTTGGTTATTGAAGCAGATAACGTCACCAAGGCATACGGGGATAACCTTCTGATGGAGGGAATGACGTTTTCACTGCCACGCGGCGGGATTGTGGGAATCATCGGCCCGAACGGAGCCGGAAAAACGACCCTCTTTCGTATGATTACCGGCCAGGAGAAACCGGATGCGGGCTTCATTCGGGTTGGGGAATCGGTTATGCTTGGGTATGTTGACCAAAGCCGTACGACCCTTGATCCGAAAAAGACGATATGGGAGATCATTTCCGGAGGACGCGATATTATCAAGCTTGGTAACAGGGAAGTCAATTCACGGGCATATGTGGCGCGTTTCAATTTTTCCGGCACCGACCAGCAGAAACCCGTGAACAGTTTGTCAGGAGGGGAGCGGAACAGGGTGCATCTTGCCTGTATCCTGAAAGAGGGGGCCAATGTGCTACTGTTGGACGAACCTACGAACGATCTTGATGTGAATACCATGAGGGCACTGGAAGATGCCCTGGAAAATTTTTCTGGTTGTGTGCTGGTGATCAGCCACGACCGCTGGTTTCTGGACCGAATTGCCACCCATATCCTTGCCTTCGAAGGAGACAGCAAGGTGATCTGGTTTGAAGGAAACTATTCCGATTACGAGGCGGATAGAAAAAAACGCCTTGGCATTGCTGCCGATCAGCCTCACCGTATTAAATACCGTCATTTGACCAGGACGTAATATGAGATTCGCTGTTTCTAATCAATGCGCATTTAAACAGAATCAAAAGGCGGGCTGCAGCTTGTCGCCCAAAGGCTTTGCTATGTTCCTGTTATTTCATACCATCCTTCAACGGCATATTCTATTTTTTTAAAGAACTTTTCTGATTAAAAATTATTTTCGACGCAACCGTCTGATTACACAAAAACTCCGGTCTCCTTAATGCCGGGGTTTTGCTTTACTGCTTTCAAAAACTTACGTTCCTTGTGCCAGGCATTCAGGCAGGGGATGATGAAGACGCTGACCAATGCCATGGCCATACCCCCGATAGATGGAATTGCCATGGGTTTGGCAACCTCTGCGCCGGCGCCAGTTTCCCACAGGATAGGTATAAGTCCAATAAAGGTGGTGGCAGCCGTCATTACACATGGCCGTATCCTTCGTGTGCCCGCCATCAGAATTGTATCACGGATATCATGGATACTTTTCATCTTCCTTTTACCAAACAGATCGTTAATATAGGTAGTAATAAGGACGGAATCGTCATCCACAATACCAAAGATAGAGATAAAACCTACCCAAACAGCGACGCTGAAGTTATAGCCAAACAGGTATTGAAGCCAGACACCACCTGCAATGGCCGTTGGTATACCGGCAAACAGGATAAACATTGTTTGCGGGAATGATTTAAAGGCCATAAAAATCAGGAGAAAGCCAACAACCATGGATAACGGCACAAGGATTTGCAATCTCTTCCTGGCCCTGATCTGATTTTCAAACTGACCGCTCCATTGAACAAAGTACCCATGAGGCAACATAACTTTTTGCGACACGACCCTGGATGCCTCTTCTACAAAGCTCATTGGATCTTTACCGCGGACATTCATTAGGACATAAGCCCTCAGGAGGGCATTCTCGCTGCTGATCATGGCCGGTCCCATTACATAACGTATATCAGCGACCTGTGTAATAGGAATACGTTGACCTCCAGAGCTTGGGACATAAATCTTTTTTAGCGCGTCAAAATTGTCCCTCAGTTCCCGGGCGTATCTGACCCGTATGGGATACCGTTCGCGTCCCTCTACCGTTGTGGAAATATTTCCTCCTCCAATAGCAGATTCAATAACATCCTGCACATCCTGAATATTGATACCATAGCGGGCGATTTTCTCCCGTTTAATGTGATATTCCAGATATGGTTTTCCTGTGATCCTCTCTGCGTAAAGATCCGCAACACCCGGCACATCCTGTAGCGCTTTTTCAATGTCAATGGCCAATTGTTGCAGTACGTTCAGATCGGTTCCAAATATCTTGACACCAACCGATGTGCGAATTCCCGTTGCCAGCATGTCCACACGATTTATGATGGGCTGTGTCCATATGTTTGCAACACCAGGTATCCTTAAAGCCTCATCCATTTCCTTGATGAGTTCCTGCCTGGTAATCGTTCGCTCCTCAGGCAAAACCCAATGAAAAAGATGATGAAAGAAGGGGGGCACATAGTTTAAAAATTTGTATTCGATCTTCTTTTTACGCCATTCTTCCTTCGGTTTTAGGGTAACAACGGTCTCAAACATCTCGACGGGCGCCGGGTCTGTAGCGGTTTCCGCCCTCCCTAATTTTCCAACTGCCATATCTATTTCCGGGAAGGATTTTATTATCATATCCTGTTTCTGCATGACCCTGAAGGCATCCGTTAAGGCCACGCTGGGTAGCATCACCGGCATAAACAGGATAGAACCTTCGTCCAGAGGCGGCATGAATTCCCTCCCAATCCTTTTTGCCACAAAGACAGATGAAACGACAATGGCAAGCGGGATAGCAAGGAACGTCTTCTTATGATCCAACACCCACCTAAGCACGGGTTGATAACCATTCAAAAGCATCCTGGAGGAAAAATTCTCCTCCATAGGCCTTAGTTTACCTTTTAACAGAAAGGTACAAAGTATAGGCACCAGGGTAATTGCCATAACAACCGATGCCCCAATGGCAAAGGTCTTTGTCCACGCCAGCGGTTTAAAGAGCTTTCCTTCCTGCCCGGTGAGACCAAATACCGGAAAAAACATAAATATGGTGGTTAAAGCAGCGAAAAAAATGGAACTGCCAACCTCTTTCGAGGCGTCAAGGATGATCTGCGGTCTGCTTTTCTTATCCTTTTGTTCTATGAGATTTCTGAAGATATTCTCCGTCATGACGATGCTCATATCGCTCACCTCACCAATTGCAATGGCGATACCTGTGAGGGACATGATGTTTGAGTCGATACCCATAAAATACATGCCCAGGAATGAAACCAGTACGGATATGGGGAATCCGAGACAGCAGATAAAAATACTCCGGACATGTAACAGGAAAATCGCTACAACCAGGGAAGTGATAATGATCTCTTCTATCAGCGCCTCTCTCAGGGTATCAATAACCCGGTAGATAAGACCTTCCCTGTCATAAAAGGGCACGATCTTTACGCCCGGCGGCAACCCCGGCGCTATCTCTTTCATCTTCTTTTTTATCCTTTTAATCACCTCCAGGGGATTTTGCCCCTGTCGCATGATGACAATGCCGCCAGCAACCTCGGCGCCTTCCTTATCCAACGCCCCGCGTCTGAAATCACCCCCAACTTGCACAATACCTACGTTTTTGACGAATATGGGCACACCGTTATAACTGCCCACCGTGATATTTTCAATATCGGAAACGTTTTTTATGAATCCAAGTCCACGGACGATAAACTCCATATTATTGCTTTCTACGACCTTAGCGCCTACGTCGATGTTACTCTTGCGCACGGCTTCATACACGTTTCCCACGGTTAAACGATATGCCAGCAATTTATTGGGATCGACATCGACCTGGTATTGTCTGACAAAACCACCAACTCCTGCGACTTCCGAAACGCCTTCCACAGCATTAAGTTGATAGCGGATAAACCAGTCCTGGATAGAACGCAGTTGTCCAAGGTCATATCCTTCGCCTTCCACGGTATACCAGAAAATCTGACCAAGTCCCGTGGCATCTGGACCCAATCGGGGGACAACATCTTTTGGAAGCAACGCTTGTACAAAATTTAACCTCTCCAACACACGAGAGCGCGCCCAGTAAAAATCAATCTTTTCCTGGAAGACAATAAATATCATGGAAAAGCCAAAGCCTGATTGGGAGCGTACAACCTTTACGCCTGGTACGCCAAGCAGATTAACCGTAAGGGGGTAAGTGACCTGATCTTCTACATCCTGGGGGCTGCGTCCTGGCCAATCGGTAAAGACGATGCACTGGTTTTCACCGATATCCGGAATGACATCCATGTTGATATTCTTTAAACCAAAGACGCCACCAAATATCACCAGAAGGTAGAAGCAGATGATGAGGAACCGATTTTTAAGGCAGAGTTCAATGAGTTTGTTGATCATACTAATTTTGTAACCACAGATTTCACAGCTTACACAGATTTCTGGCCTTTTTTAATCGAAGTCTGTATTTAAGATTAATTCATGAATCTTCTGTAGCGAAGAGACTCTTCTCCATAAATTAGGTTGGGTTTTAAAAGACAAAAACCCAACGACATTCCACCCACCCCTGGCCCCTCCCGAGAGGGGAATTACAAAGTCTCTCTTGGGAGGGGATTTAGGGGTGAGTAAATGGTACAATGAGAAACTTTAAAATTTTTTAGCATTGAAAGAGAAATTACAGAATGTCTGTATTTGTTTGTGCAATCGGTGGTTTAAAAGTTTATTGTTCTTCCTTAAATTCCATCGATCCTCCGTACAAAGCGCTGGCTCCGCCGGTAAGCTGACTCTGGGAGTCGATGAGGAAGTTTGCGGATGTAACCACTTTATCTCCCTCTTCAAGTCCATCCAGGATGGGATAGTAATCACCCGCTTTTAGACCAAGAGCGACTTCCTTTCCTATATATTGTCCATTGTCTTTGTCGATATAAACAATCTTTCGTATGCCTGTGTCTAGCACCGCGGTGGCTGGGATGGCAAGCACCTGGATAGTTTTTTCAAGATTCATTCCGCATTTATTACAATTCCCTGGTTGATTGGAAACTATCTCCGGATGCATGGGGCAGGCATAAACACTGCGTCTTTTGAGTTCTATTTTTTGCGCTGTTATCCTTAACCCTTCTTTGGCTTCCCATCTGCCCATCTGCCTTTTGCAATCAGGACATTCTCCTGGTTTCTCAGAGGTCATGCACGCCATCGGGCACATATACACGAATTTATGTTTTTCTTCACCGTTAGGCAAAGTTATCGTCTTACTCTTTTTTAGTAACATACCGCACACTGGGCAAGATTTTGGCACTGCCTTTGGATCCCATTCTTGTGGACAAATGCATGTTAACTCCTTGCCTAAAGCCTTAACAGTTGCCTTCTTCTCAAGCTTCATGCCGCACACCGGGCAATTACCGGGTTCTTTGGTGCTGTAGCATTCCATGGGACATACATATTCATACTCAATTTCTCCTTGTGGCGAAGCCGTACTGGCGGCAGTAACTAGTTCTATTTGCGCAGGGGATTTCTTTGCAAAGGGGAGATTATCTTCAGGGCATATGCCCGGTCTGCTGGATTTTATTTCCGGATGATTGGGACAGCAGTAATCCAGTCCACTCACATAACGTCCACCTTCACTTCCAAGTTCTTCGACCGGTATCCGTATGCGGGCGTTGACGTACATTGATGGTTTGAGTTTTAGCTGATGATTAGGGATATCGCAGCGAATCTTTACCGAGCGTGTCTTATCGTCAAGGAACGGCTCTATAAAGGCAACTTTCCCAATAAAAGCCTCTCCCGGATATGCGGGTGTCGTGATCTCTACTTCCTGCCCAACCTTGACCCATGCCATTTCATATTCATAAATATTGGCCTTCATCCATATGTTCGAAAGATCGGCAACCGTGTATATCATCCCGCCTTGCATAACGTATTGGCCTTCCAGCACTTTTTTCTCGATAACAGTACCGCTGATAGGGGCATATATGATCGTATGTTGCTTTACCTTTTTATCTTTTATAAGCTCTGAAATCTGTTTTTCTGTGACACCCCACCATAATAATCTCCTTCTGGATGCATCAATAAGTGATTTAGCGCCATGTATTACTTCTGGGAAGGGGCTTTTCTTTACTTTTTCTAGGGTCTCACATGCTAAAAGATATTCTTCCTGTGTAGATACCAGTTCCGGGCTGTATATCCAGACCATGGCTTCGTCTTTTACTACTTCTGTGCCAGTGAAATCAACAAAGAGTTTATCAATTCTGCCCGAGATCCACGCCGACACAAGGGCCGTAAGTCTTTCATCATAATCTATCAATCCTACTGTATAAATATCTTTGGTTAACGACCGATAAGTAATAACGTCCGTTTTGACACGCGCCAGTTTACGGGCACGTTCACCCAGTTCTACGGTAGTCAGTGTGCCTTCTTCTTTTTCACCAGCTACTCCTTTTTCATAAACCGGAACGAGGTCCATTGCACAAATAGGACATTTACCGGGTTTTTCCATTTTCACGGAAGGGTGCATTCCGCATGTCCAGTAGAGTATCTTCTTTTCCTTTGCTTCTTCAGCGTTTGCGGAAGAAACAAGGCTGAATACGTCTTGTGGTGGCAAGGCGCGCCTTATCACTACAAGGTGCTGTGCATAAATGCTGGAAAGGATACTAAGGATAACAAGCGTAGGTTTGATGAAAGTACGCCCTCGGTGATTTTTTTCTTTGCGCAACCGGGACGGTTGTACCATCCGTTTAAAATTTCTAAACATCAAGCCAGATATGGACAAACTTATTTGTCCATGCCACCCTTTTTTATCGAAATATTTGTGTTTTTGAAGAAATTGTTTGAAAGACATATAACGTTCCTTTCTTAACTTTTATGATAAGTACTCAGCCATCAGCAATCGACAATTAGCAATTAGCTTCAGTATATCATTAATGGCAGAAAGCTAAGCATGGGTTTTATTGCGTCAACTGCATTCCTATAGCCCTTTCCATGTTTGCCAGGTTTTGCTCATAATCGGTCAGGGCCCTATAGTAAAGTAGTCTTGAGTTTAAAAGAATCCGTTGGCTATCGATCAGGGTAAGAAAATCTGCCTTGTCTGTTTCGTATCCAATGCGCGCGGCCTTTAATGATTGTTCGGCCTGAGGAATAACGCCTGTCTCATAAAGATTTGTTGTGCTTTCAGAGGAGTGTATTTTGGTTAAAAAATCTTTTATCTCAAAAAAAGTCTTATTGTTAATGAAGCGATAATCAGACCTGGCAGCGGAAAGATCTTCATTGGCCTCCTTAACCTTCGACCGGTTTTTAGACCACAACCATGGTACATTAAAAGTAAGTTTTGTAGTCCATGCGTCAGGCATTCCATCCATTTGCATATATTCAACCATGGGTTCAATGTCTGAAAAGTAATAATCCTTTTTTGAAAGTTTTAAGGATGCTTCATTCTTCTTAATAGCATGATCAAATTTTTTTAGCTCCGGACTATTGTTAACTGCAAGGCCTTCTAACTCTTTTATTGTTAAATTAAGGGTATGCTTTTCAAAAGAGCGTGGTTTCCCCAAAGAGGTCTGCGTGGGTCTGTCCAATAAGATGTTTAATCGGGCGATAATTGATTCCCTTTCCTTATTCAAAACAATGAGATTATTAGCCAGGGTAGACAATTCGACCTGTGCTGCAAGCGCATCCCTCTGGGTTGCCTTACCTACGGAATATTTTGTTTCTGCGATCTTAGCAAACTTGCGCAACAGCTCTCTGTTTTCGTCCGTAATGTCAATAGCATGGTTAATGTAATAAAGTTCGTAAAAAGCAGATTTTACAAGGGCTATAATTTCCTGTATTTTAGACTGTAGGTCTTTTTCCACTATTTTAGATTCTTCTGCAGCCACCTCACCTCTATAACGCAGTTTCCCAGGAAAAGGTATCTTTTGGGATGCGCCAAGTTGCCGTGAAAAAAAATCGGCTTGACCTTCGGCACTAATGGGGCTATTAGACGCCCGATAAGAACCAATACTGATATTAGGGTCGTCCAAGGATTTAGCTTGTGAAATCTTTGCTTTTGCAGCGTTTAAGCGTTTTTGAGCTGCAATAATTTCCGGATTATGTTCCATTGCCTCCTGAATCAACCATTTTAAGTCCAGGGGGGCGTCCGTCTCACTCATTTCAATAATAACGTTCTTGTTGTTCGTTTGTTTCTTAGCCGTAATGTTGTATTTGTCCTGGGCAATGGCGATGGCATGAGAAACAAGCAGGATGGAGACGAGAACAAATATTTTTGATGGCATTCTATTCATATATTGTAAATTAGGATTGTCCGCACTTGACTATGTGACATGTTTTAGCTGTACAGTCAAGGGCATACGCAGGTAGTAAGAATTTATAAAATAAAGACAAAAATAATATCGTAGCAATAAAAAGAGATAAAAAACCGGAAGAATACAGGTAAACTTTAAAAAGATCGGGGGGAGGCATCTGCGGCTCCAGCAAGCGCCTTATTCGGTCTTCTGTAACATTTTGTCCTTTGAAATACAAAACAAATGGATATAGCGCTGCCGTTTGATTAGATTTGCATATCTTTACGAGTGCGCTTGCCAGTTCTATGGGCTCTTTTGTAACATTTACGGCGCTATCATCTGCTGCCTTCTCCGATGCGGAAGAAAATCGATTTAAGAGATAATGATTAATCGGAAGGAAAAAATTGAGTGCATGCAACGTTTGTATAATAAATAATTTTAATGGGTCTTTGTTCTTTTTATGTTGAGCCTCGTGAAGGAGTACGGCCTGGAGTTCCTTTTTTGTTAAATAAAAACACAAACCCAAAGATATATATACTTTTGGCTTCCATAGTCCCAATGTAAAAGCGTAATGTAATCCCCTGTTGTCTAAAAGCACAAGTTGATTGTGAAAGTGCATACGGTGCGCAATTTTTTTTAATTTGGGATAGCACTCAATGGAAAGAGACGGGAGAGAGTGGATCAAGCTGTTGTTTCTATAGAGTACGTATAGCGCTTTATAAATGGCTGCACATATTCCAACAAAAAGTATTATAATGCAGACCCAGGGAAGTATCGTAGCTATGGTATGGAAGGTAAAAAAACATGTTGAACAGATACTCTTACAGCAGGTTATCGATGTATACACAGACCTGGTATCAGATATATACCCTTTGATGCCAATCACAACGCCAGTAACAATCAATGAAAAGATTGTGAGATTGATAAACACTATCAGCAAAAAATATAATTGTGCCTTTCCTTGTTGGTCTATGATTACGCGTTTCATGTTTACTTTAAATTCTCAACGTTTTTTTGATAATGATTGCCTCTTGGATTCGATCAGTTTGGAAAAATATTCAATTTTTTCTGGATCCATTTGCGACATATAGTCCACAAAATGCACCATTGCCGACTGAAGAGAAAATCCCGAAATTCCTTCCACGACTTTTTTTGATATAATTTCAAAGAATTTCTCTCTATCGTAGATAGGCGTATAAAAATACGCTTTTCCCACTTTCCTTTTCTGAAGAAGCGCTTTCTTGGTCATTCGATTGGTAACGGTAATCACTGCAGAATATGAAATGTTTCTGCCGACCGGAAGAGTATCCAAAATGTCCTTTACCGATGACTCTCCGTGCTTCCACAATACCTCCATAATATCTTTCTCCAGAGTCCCTAAGACATGGTTCAATCCTTCTTTAAAAGGATTAAAATTGAATTTCAACTGTTTACCCATAAGGTATTCTTTTGCAAGAAAAAGGTCTTAAAATTGACACGATCTTTTTGAGTAAAGGTACTTATTATGAACCGTGCATTATAGGCATGATTATATTCTACACAGTGTAGAATTTACAAGAATAATTTATGTTTATTGATTAATTTCATAATTTTGCTATAATGATAACCCTGATCTGGCCACATTGCAAAACGTATAACAATACCAAAAAAGGGGGACTTTATTTATGAAGATACTTGTTACCGGTGGCGCTGGTTTTATTGCTTCCCATTTAGTAGACCGCTTGATTGCACATGGTCATCGCGTGATTGTAGTTGATAATCTTTCTGCCGGACAAAAAGAAAACGTTAACCCTAAGGCATCATTTTATCTGACAGATATTTGTGATGCTCAAGCTTTGGAAGAGGTATTTAAAAGAGAAAGACCTGAGATCGTAAATCACCACGCAGCTCACGTCAATGTACGTAAATCGGTGGAAATGCCAGTTTATGACGCAAATATTAATATTCTTGGCTCCCTCAATCTCTGTGAGTTGTCAAAAAAATATCAAATTAAAAAGTTCATTTACGTCTCGACTGGCGGTGCCGTTTATGGAGAACCCAAGGATTTACCTGTTCAGGAAACATGTCCCGTTGAACCTCTTTCGCAATATGGTGTTAGCAAGCACACCGTAGAACATTATTTGTCTATTTTTTATAAATTATATGGCTTGAATTTTACCGTCTTGCGCTATCCAAATGTATATGGGCCAAGACAATCTCCGCATGGTGAGGCTGGTGTAGTGGCAATTTTTAGTGAACTACTCCTGCAGAACAAACCACCCACAATTTTTGGCGATGGTTCCAAAACGAGAGATTATGTCTATGTAGAAGACATTGTAGCGGCGAACCTTATTGTCCTCGGTAACGTGGGAGATGGAGGAATTTACAATTTGGGTTGGGGGAAACAGATTTCAGACTTGGAGGTATTTCATACCGTTAGAAAGGCTTTGGAATCTCAGATTGAGCCGATTTTTAGCCAGAAACGCCCTGGAGAAATAGATCATATCAGTTTGGACAGCTCAAAGGCAAAAAAGGAGCTCAATTGGGAACCAAAAGTTACCTTTGAAGAAGGTATCAGATTAGCGACAGAGTATTATAAAAAATTACAATCAACAAAGTAGAACTATCTTTTTGTCCATTGGAAGCTCTTTCTTGCGCCTTTACGTCCATATTTTTTTCGTTCTTTCATTCTGCTATCTCGCGTTAATAAGCCATCATTGCGTAAGGTTTCAACAAAAGAAGAATTGGATTTAAATAGCGCACGAGCAATGCCAAGGGATATAGCACCTGCCTGGCCAGTTATGCCACCTCCTTTTACATTTACTAGCACATCAAATTCTCCTAATGTCTTTGTAGTTTTTAAAGGAAACCGTACCACACCTCTATCCCGATCAATAGGAAAATAGGAGTCCAGATCCTTATCATTGACCATAATTTTTCCATTACCCTTTTTTATCCTTACTCGTGCTACAGATGATTTTCGTCTTCCCGTACCCCAAAAATATTGTTCAGTTGACACTTCTTCCTCCTCAAAAAGACATAGACGACTAAGCTTGTCTATGCCAAACTTTTTTAATGAAATTTATATGCATTGAATTAATTACGAATAACCAGATCTTTCGGCTGTTGAGCCTGATGCGGATGCTCAGCGCCGGCGTATATTTTTAATTTTTTTAACATAGTCTTACCCAGTTTAGATCTTGGCAACATCCTTCTTACAGATCGGCTCAATACCTTTTCGGGCGCTGTTTCCAAGGTCTTTCCAACCATCCGCTTCCGCAGGCCGCTCTGAAAACCTGTTACATAATAGTGGATCTTCTCCTGCATCTTTTTACCGGTGAGTTTTATCTTGCTTGCATTCGTTATGATAACGAAATCTCCTACATCCACATGAGGCGTATATTCCGGTTTGTGCTTTCCCTGTAGAACCCTGGAAACAGTGGTTAACATCCGTCCCAAGATTTTATCCTCAGCATTAACAATATACCAATTTCTTTTTACAGTTTCTTTTTTTGACATAAACGTATTCATTGTGTCTATCCTTAAAACCGTTAAAATTAAAAGCGCCTTATAATTAATAGGGCGCTTTTGCGTTTACAACCACAAAAATAATCATTTTTAATTCTTAGTGCTTACCCTTAATAGTGCGTATAACTTATATCAAAACAACTTGTAATTGTCAATAATATTTTCATTTGAAAAAGGATTTTCATTGACATCGTATCGCCTGAATTATTAACATATATCAAAGTTATTTTCGTGGAAAGTAAACTCTATTTTATTTAACCTCTCTATCAGCAAATCTCCCAATAAACGATTATGTCACAGGATATTTTAATTGATTTAAGTAGTTTAGATTTAAATAAGGTATTGATCGGTATTGAAACCGTCCGTTCTGTAATACCCCACAGACATGAAATGGAACAGTTGAACGGTATTATAAAATTTGACCCAGAGCAAAAAATTATAGTCGGTTATAAGGATATTTCAAATGAAGAGTTTTGGATACGAGGACATATTCCCGGCCGTCCACTAATGCCAGGAGTGCTTATGCTTGAAGCAGCGGCACAACTGTGCACGTATTATTACAAAAAGATCACGCAAGACGAACGATTTCTTGGTTTCGGTGGTATTGATAAAGTTAAATTCCGGGGAAAAGTTGTGCCTGGTGACAAACTCATTTTAATTGCAAAAAATAAAGAATTGCGTTCACGAAGAGCCGTCTTCGACACCCAAGGGGTTGTGAACGGAAAACTTGTCTTTGAAGGTGTTATTATTGGAATGGTGGTGTGATAATAGGATATTTAAATTAGCGTATTGTGAAAGAACTCGTAGTGGTTATTCTTAAAATATCTTTAATTTGTCTTATAGAATAATCGGGCTTGATGAATTTGTCTCGTTCTTCCAGATATGTTTTATAATGTCTTCCATGTTCCACCATCACGGTAATCATTCCCAAAGACCTACTCGAAGTTAATTCATCGTCTATTTTATCCCCGACACAAATGATCTCTTCCGGTCTCAAATTATACTGTTGTATAATTTCTTTGAAATAATCATATTTCGTTTGCCCATTTCCTCTATCCGCAATTAAAATATCGTCAAAATATTTATGACTTAGTCCGAGCGCATGAATCTTTCGGTTTTGTATCTTTTTTTCTCCGGAGGTAACAAGGATTAGCTTGTAACCTTGTACTTTAAGTTGCTGTAGAGTTTCAATTACGTCAGGGAAGAGGGAGATACCGATAATGTCAACGCGAATAAATTCTTTCAATAACTCCTTGGCGTGGTTATGTGGAAGGTGGTGCGCTGACACAATTTTTTCGTAGATATTCGCACTTGTTCCATATTTTTTTTCCATCTCCAATTGCAGATGATACGCTTCCTCTTCAGAACAATTGATCAATCTGGCAATCACTTTTGCAACATGTTTTCTCCCCCGTAATACAAGGGTGCCGCTGCAATCATACAAAGTGTCATCCAGGTCAAGAATAATCGCCTTAATATTTTTAGCATCTTGCTTTATACAGGAATGCTTTACCAACATCGAATAATAAACCTTTCAGCAATTGAGAATGCTAAAATGGACAGACATTGCAGTGCAAGCCGTTTTCAATGCACATAACTATCTTAAATACGCCTCCGTCACATATCTACGCATCATGCGGTTGGTATTGAAATAGTACGCGAGTTTGCTGATCGAACTTTTCATTACCTTGATCCATTGGCCTCTATCGTTATAATACATGGGAATAATAAGATTTTCCAGTTTGTAGTATAAATCTTCAGCGTCAGTTGCATCACTAACAGGTATCAATGAGGATTCGATCGGCTTTGGACCGATTGACCATCCAGTTACGCCCTCAATGTGACCCTCGATCCACCACCCATCCAAGACACTAAAATTAATTACCCCGTTGTGCACAGCTTTCATACCACTCGTACCAGACGCCTCCCGTGGACGCAAAGGCGTATTAAGCCATATATCCACTCCGGAAACCAGTTTTAAGGCCACCTCGATACAATAATTTTTTATGAATACAATGGTGACATTGTCGTTAATGGCTTTTGAAATTTCGACAATTTTATTTATAATATCTTTCCCGGGGGTATCTTTCGGATGGGCTTTTCCTGAATAAATGATCTGAATCTTTCCTTTTTCACATATTTTCAGAAACCGTTTAAGATCAAAAAACATTAAGTCCGCCCTTTTATACGATGTAAATCTCCTCGCAAATCCAATTGTTAATACATCAGGACTCATCTTTATGTCAGTAACCTTTTTAACATAATCGACAAGCTCACTTTTTGCCTGGATATGTGCTTCCCACACCTCTTCGTCAGGAATAATCTCCGTGCGGACAAGTAGCTCCGGTTCGTTGGCCCAACCCGGAATGTATTTGTCATATAAACGCTTAAAACTCTCACACGTCCAGGTAAATGAGTGTACCCCGTTGGTAATAGCATGAATTTCATACCCCGGGAAGAGATTTTTCGATACCTCACCATGTTTTTTGGCCACGCCATTTACATAATTACTCAGATTTAATGCAAGAAGCGTCATATTTAAATATTGTTTTCCGCCGAATCTTTTCAATACTTCCAACGGTATAATCTCACCAAGCACTTTTTGTACCAGATCGTAAGAAAAGCGATCGTGACCTGCTTCAATGGGAGTATGGGTTGTAAAGACACATAAGTCTTTTACTCTATCGGCATCCCAGATCCAATTTTCGTCCCAAACGCTTTCAACATCTCGTTTATAGAGCAAGAGCAATTCCAGAGTCAATAAACTTGCATGTCCCTCGTTCATATGGTACTTTTTAATGTGATACCCGAGAGCGCGAAGCATTCGTACCCCGCCAATGCCGAGTATGATCTCCTGTTTCAGGCGGTACTGCATATCACCACCATACAAGACATCCGTAATTTCTCTGTCTTCTTTTGTATTCTCCTCAACATCCGTATCAAGATACAAGACGTCTACTTCTCCACCAGCAATACTTCGCACTGTATAACACCAGGCCTGAAGATAAACACTGCGTCCTTCAACCTGAACCTCAACTTTTTTTGGCAGGCGTACCATAAATCTTGAGGGATCCCAGTCTACAGCATGTTCGATTTGCTTTCCCTCATTGTTGATATCCTGAGAAAAGAAACCTTTCTTTGAAATCAGGGTAACGGCGACAATCGGTATTTCCAGATCGGCACTTGATTTTATCGTGTCTCCTGCCAGAATACCGAGACCACCACTATATGTAGGAATGTCGTTTGAAAGACCAATTTCCATAGAAAAATAGGCAATCGCAGCTTCGTTATTCATGGGTATCCAGACAGGCGATGCTGTCCTTCCTTTCGTTGAACGTAAGGTTTCAAAATAAAGGTAAATTCATTTACATATGGATGGGTCTATCAACAATTGCATGGGCAGCTTCCAGAATAGCCTCAGAGAGGGTAGGGTGGGGAAATATTGTATTCGCCAACTCAAATGCTGTTCCTTCTAAAATTTTTGAAAGAGACATGCCCCACATCAATTCACTCACATTGGATCCTATAGCATGTACCCCTAATATCTCACCGTGTTTATCATCTGAAATAATTTTCAAAAATCCATCTTCGTATTCATCATCTATGATTGCCTTGCTGTTTGCAATAAGAGGAAATTTTCCTATCCTGGTTTTGTATCCTCTTTTCTCCGTATCTTCCTGGGTGAGACCCATACTCGCAACTTGTGGGGAGCAATACGTTGCCGCAGGTATGCTTTGATAATTCATTGGCGTTGTCTCCTTGCCTGCTATGTGAGAAACGACGAGCAACCCTTGATGCGACGCCTTGTGCGCAAGAAGGGGGGGGCCGGTAATATCGCCAATAGCAAAGAGACCTCTTTGGCTTGTTTCCATAACTTTATTTGTTTGCAGATATTTCCCCTGGTAATTTACTGGCAAATTTTCTATTCCTATATCTGTCACGGCTGGTTTTCTTCCTAATGCAAGGAGTAAACAATCGGCTTTTATAAATTCTTGATTACCGATTGTGGCAGGGGGGTGAAGGGTGCCGTCAACTTTTTTAATCTCTGCCATTACACCATCATCGATTGTAACCTTTTCTAAAGAAGAGCTTGTCAATATTTCAACCCCTCTCTTATTGAAAATCCTCCGTAATGTCGAACTAATCTCCTTATCTTCTGCGGGGAGGATATCATTGAAAAATTCAAGAACTGTCACCTTCGCTCCCAAAGCATTGAAGAGATAGGCAAATTCAATCCCAACAGCACCACCACCCGCTATGATTATGGACTTAGGGATCTCCTCGCATACTAAAATATCATTGCTGGTAAGAACGTATTTACGATCGTATGGAATGTTGTTGGGAATAAATGGAAGTGAACCGGTGGCCAAGATAATATTTTTTGCCGTGACACGGTAAGTGTCTATTCCGTCTTTTTTGATTAAAACGGTATCTGATGATTCGAGATATCCTTCACCATCGAAAACCTCTACTCCATTTTTTTTGAGAAGAAACTGGACTCCACGAAATAGTCTTTTAACAACAGACTCTTTCCGTCTATGCAACTGCGAATAATCAATTCCTAGTTTTTCGACCGTAATTCCAAATTCTTTTGCCCGAGAAAATCGCACATAAAGTTCAGCCGCGTGAAGAAGCACCTTTGTTGGAATACAACCCTGATGCAAACAGGTACCTCCCACCTTATCTTTTTCAATAAGAGCAGTTTTTATCCCAAGTTGAGCGGCTCTTATAGCCGATACATAACCGCCTGGTCCGCCGCCAATGATTACAAGATCAAAGGCAGAGTTTTTCCGAGGCAATTATCCCTCCTTTTTCCATGTGAATAAAATAACGAATATCAGTGCAATAGCAATAATCATAATTGCCTTTGGACTAATATCTGGAACAATTGATTTTTCCATAGACAAGGATAACAGTTTGCCTATCATGATATTTTACCTCCTCTTTAGAAAAAAAATTTGCAGAGATCAATTACTTGCGTTTTTTGACAAAATCTTTAATTTGAAATTCAATAATACGTAATTTGTTTGTGTTAAGTAGTGGCCGTCTCCATTACGGGTTTTGAAACAGTTACCGTACCTGATTTATAGCAATCTTTATAATAATCACCTGAATCATATAACTCTTTTAAATTCTGCAGGACCTGTTCGAACACTTGTTTCCAATCGGAGCCTACCCTAAAGGCGAACATGGAGTTCCGTGGATTTTTTGTTGTCTTAATAGAATTCCTAAAGCGCATACGTAAATTATCTCCCGCATATACATGATCATAAACATACTGCATACCCTCAATAAAGTCTTCTAATGTCATGTCAATGAGGCGATGAACAACATGCGCTGTGTCATAATATTGCCAATCCTCTGGATAATTCTTTCTGAAAATCCTTTTTTCCGAATCCAGTCTTGCATAGAGTTGTGTCTTTGGGAATGGACAGTTAATGCCGAAGGTAAGAATATCAATATTATTTTCCAATATAAACTCCGTCATTCGTTTAAAGGAATCTTTATCATCTCCATCTGCTCCAAACACTACGGAACCCCAAACAACTAAACCTGCATTGTGTATTTTTTGGATACAATCAAAGTAGCTGTCGGTACCCAATTTAAGATTTACCCGTTTGTTCATCTTCTCTAAAACAGCTTCATTGGTGGATTCGATGCCAATAAGCATGCCAAAATTACCGCTCTTGGCCATGTAATCTAATGTTTCAGGATCCTGGGAGATATTTAAGGCGGTGAATCCTAACCAGTCTTTATGTATACCACGCTCCACCATCCCCTTAAAAAGATCTCTTGCTCTCTCGTTTGACTTTTTCCCGTGTCCGTAGAAATTGTCTTCTGCAAGCATTAGACCCGTATAATCTGTTGCCGCCATTTCTGCCAAAACGTCTTCATAAGGTCTTTCCCTGAATTTTCTGCCCTGGAAAGTAGGCACACTACAGAAATCACAATAATTCGGACACCCTTTTGTCGTGACAATAGAAGAAAACTTATAATTATATTTTTTCTTCATAAGTTCCCGGTTTGGATATACCTTTTTCATCAAGCTAAGGGGTGGTAATCCTCCCTCATAACGTTTTTTCAGTTTTCCCGCTTCAAAATCCTTTATAACCTGTGGCCATACTTCTTCTGCTTCGCCCACAAATACAGCATCAACATAATTTGCTGCTTCTTCAGGCACTACAGAAGCATGTATACCACCCATAATTACCGTCATACCTCTCTTCCTGCAAGCTTGAGCGATTTTATAAGCACGGGGAGATTGATAGGTAACTGCCGTAATACAGACAAGATCAACGGGCTTAAAAGTAATTTCGTCATTATCATTGATTGCTAATTCCAGATTCTCATCGATGACATCAAATTCCCAATCACCTGGTGTAAGTGCAGCAATGTAAGCAAGATTCAAAGGCATCTGAACTATTACCGTAATACTTTCTTCACCGTGTCTTCCCGGTTTGTGTGGGTTAATTAACATCATTTTTCTTTTCATAAAGTTACCTCCGTTTCTCCTTCTCCATGATTAAGTTTGCTACACCCCATCCAGAAGACACAACTGCACAAATTCCAGGGCCAGGCCTTGTCCAATGGCCGGTTAAATACAGATTTTCAATCGGTGTCTCATGGGAAAGCCTGTTATCCCCTATTTGATCTACACTAACCTCCCACCCATAAGCAGCCCCATCAGTATTTAACGTATACCGCTTCAAAGTTCTTGGGGTAGCCGCTTCTATTACTTCTATATATCTCTTTATATCAGGAACGTATTTTTCTATCCGACTTATTGTGTCTTCTATCATAGTTTCCTTAAAAGATTTCCAATTCGTAATATCGTTATATTTCTTTTTTTCATGATAAACCACCACAGAGATTATCTGTTTATGCGGCGGAGCAAGTGTTGGGCATATCTTTGTTGGAATCGAAACGTATAACCACTCTGGATCACTATATGTCGCGTCTGTGGCACTATGATAAAACCCTCTTTGTAATTTGCTTAGATCTAAGCCTTTACCGATGCCCAAGTACAGAAGAGAAAAGGAACAACTTTCTTTCATTTTCTCAATTCTTTGTAGGAACTGTGTATCTAATTTTCCTTCAAGCAAATCAAAAAAAGTTTGTTTTGCATCGATGTTTGAAACGACCAGATTTGATAATAGTTCTTTCCCTTCTTGCAACGCAATGCCAACAGCAGTTTTGCCGGTACACAAAATTTTTTCGGCCTTGGATGATAGCATAACATGTCCGCCAAAATCAATAAATTTCTTTATAAATGCATTCGCAAATTCTTGTGTACCACCTGCAGGGAAAAAGGCACCGTCTTTGAGATAGTTGATCATCATTTGACACATACCGATAGCAGAAGCCTTGGTAGGGGGGAGACCTACGTAACCCCATTGACCGGAAAGTACCATCTTGAGTTCATCATTATAAAAAAATGTATTGAGCATTTCTGCATATGTCTGACTTTTGTATTTGTCGATAATTTGGCTTTTTTCGTTATTAAATGTTGCACGATAGAGTTTGAGAAAATCCTGAAAGAAATGCCTGACGTTGTCTTTTGATGATGGGTAGCGATCTTGTAAGCGTGCGATATATTCATCTAAATCGGCTGGAATTTCTATGGTAAATTGAGGAAAAATCAGATGGTCCATTGGGTCGAGCGGATAAAAATCCATCTCAATACCTAACGTTTTAAGACAACGCCCTACAATACCCCATTTTCCACAACCGCCAATATGATGAACAGCCGCATCAAAATTGAAACCCTTTCTTTTAAAGGATGTGCAGTATCCACCGGGGATAGAATGTTGTTCAATGATAATTACTTTTTTTCCGCTTCTGGCGAGAAATGTACCGCAAACCAAGCCAGCTATACCCGCACCGATTATTATTACATCATAATAAGGATACAATGCATCCTTTTTCGTGGATTGAATGCATTTGCTGGAAGGTGTCATGAATTACGGTTTATATTTGGAGATAATTAAGGACGAGTTGTTTCCTAGTCGTGAGAAGGTGTTAATAAGGACATTTTTGACTGGTAAGACCCTTGAGGTGTTAGCGACATAATCTAAATCACAGTCGGGATCCCGTTCCTCATAGTTAATTGTTGGTGGCACTGTGTTTGTGCTGATAGACATTATAGCAGCGATCGCTTGCAATGCTCCAGAGGCGTCATAGCATTCGCCTGTCATTGATTTAATAGCACTTACAGGAATAAGATTAGCGCGCATACCAAAAACTTCTTTAATAACCTTGGTTTCCATTGCATCACCGTAAATGCCAGAATAAGCGTTTGCTGATATGTAAGAAACATCGTTTAACGTCAGATTTGCATCGTGGATGGCATTCACCATGGCTCTTTTGTTGCCATCTACCTGATGATCCTTACTAATGGCCATCTTTGGGTCAAATGCGGTTCCATAACCCTTTATTTCAGCATAAATGGGAGCATTTCGTTTCAATGCATCTTCTAAAGTTTCCAAGATAACCAAGGCAGCGGCTTCTCCTATGATCATTCCGTTGCGTCTTTTATCGAAGGGTGCAGAAATTTCTAGACCGCCTCCTTTACTCCCTGATAATATCTGTGAATTGTGTGCTCCCCAAAAGATGTCATGTGTTAATCCATGCACACCTCCGGCGATTACAGCCTTTACCCTGCCCATCCGAAGAAAATCGGAGGCGTAGATGATTGCATCGATACTGCTTGTTATACCGTTTGAAATAGTAGTGTTTAATCCCGTGGCTTTACAAAAGATTGAGGCACGGCTAGCAGGTGCATTCAATACCGTATTGGGAAAATCCATAGGGTTGACATAATTGGGACCCTCACGTAAAGATTGAAAATCGAAAGAACTAATGCTGTCAATGCTTCCATAGGTTGAACCAACGACAATTCCTAATTCGTCCCCACCATAAGTATTATTTTCTAAATTAGCGTCTTTTATGGCGAGAATGGTTGCAGATGACACAAGAAGGGATGTTCTGTCGATATGCCGTATTCCCTTTTGCCCCAAGTATGATTTTGCATCAAAATTAGAAATTTCACCGGCCAGCTTACTCTTAAATTTACTTACATCAAACAAGGTGACCGGTTTAATACCCGATACACCATTGGTTAAATTCTTCCAGAAAACCTCTTTATTACTTCCGACCGGTGAGATTACAGAAATACCAGTCACAACAATCCTAGTTTTTTCCATCACAAACCTCTGTTTATCGATACGTATACAGTTCCTGAGATCTGTCTAATTTCAGGCCTTACCCGTAAATTTTTTTACCACCAAACAACTATTGTTACCACCAAATGCATGGGCATTATTCAGCGCGATAGCGACCTTTTGCTTTCTTGCTATATTAGGCACATAATCCAAATCACATTCCGGATCAGGCGTTTCATAATTGATTGTAGGAGGTATGATGTCATTTTGAACGACCAAGGCACATGTAATAGCTTCTATGGCACTGGCCGCACCCATCGTGTGGCCAATCATCGATTTTATCGAACTAATTGCGAGACGCTCAGGCCTATTTCCAAAGACCTTTTTAATAGAGATCGTTTCTGCTTTATCGTTAGCGGGAGTTCCTGTTCCATGTGCGCTGACATATTGGACATCTTCAGGTTGAAGGTGTGCGCTTTTTAAGGCTTTTTTCATAGCAGAAACAACACCTTCTCCATCGGGATGAGGGATAGTGATGTGATATGCGTCACAACTAAGGCCATAACCAATAATTTCCGCATAAATATTGGCATTTCTCTTCACAGCATGATCGAGCGACTCTAAAAGAAGCATGCCAGAGCCTTCACCAACCATCATACCTTTCCGATTTTTATCAAACGGTTGGCATATCTCAGGAGCAATAGCGCCCAATCTTGCAAATCCTGTATAAGCAACTTTTGAAAAAGGGTCGGAACCTCCGGCGACCATCATGTCCACCCTGCCAAATTTAATCAAATCATAAGCATACCCAATTGCATAATTGCCGGCTGCACAGGCAGTTGGTATAATTGTGTTTGGGCCTTTAAAACCAAACTCAATTGCAACATTTGCTGGAATATTATTGCAGGGATGCATTAAAAAGAGATCGGGGTCTACCTTGTCTTCTCCATCTTTGTGTCTGATATAATTGACTTTCTCCAGGATCTGTATTTCTCCTGCCGTAGTTCCTACAGACACCCCAATCCTTTCCAGTGCTACTTTACTCAAATCAAGCCAGGCATCATCCAATGCAAGCCGTGTGGCTGCAATCGCAAACTGCGAACCCTTTCCGATTTTCTTCAGAACACCATTTTTAACATAGTCAGAATACTTGAAGTTTTTCACTTCACATCCTTTGTGAACCTTATATCCGGAAGTGTCAATACACGATACATCATCTACACCCGATACTCCCGCAATGAGGCTACTCCAAAATCTTTCCTTTCCTGACCCGATAGGCGTAATCATTCCTACACCTGTTATAACTACCTGTTTATTCATAAATATATATTAACCAGATATTAAAGCGCTTTTTTCTGCAATTCCAAAGGTCAAATTTGCCTTAGCAACGGTTTTTTCTCCAACCATTACCGATGCCTGAACAATGGCCCCCTTGGATACAATCTTTTCTACAAGAACCTCTATTAAAAGCTGATCGCCGGGAAAAATGGGTTTTGTGAATCTGGCGTTATTCACTGAAGCTAACAAAAAGACCGAATCCTTGGCGTTTTGAGCGGAGAGACTTTTCTTGAATAGGATAATGGAGGCCTGCGCCATCGCCTCAATAATTAATACCCCAGGCATAATGGCAAAGTCGGGGAAATGTCCAACAAAGACGGGTTCGTTGCCGGAGACATTTTTTACACAAACAATTCTTTTCCCTTCTTCAAACTCAATAGCTTTATCAATAAATAAAAAAGGATATTTCTGAGGAAGAAGAGACCGTAATTCCTCAAAAAAAATCATTTTTCAGAACCCTTCTTCTTGTCAACCATAAAGACATGCTCGGTATAAATGTAATACTTCTCATTGGCTAATTTATGATGAAAGTTTCCCACTTTCTGCCAGAACAGATTTTGTTAGATCGATTGTGGCGCTTAAAGAAGTAATGTCCACCAGTTTTTCTTCAGGAATTTGCACCTTAAATTTCTTCTCAATAAGTGCCAGGATTTCAAGGGCCAAAAGGGAATCTATTTCAAGATCTTTAAAAAAATTTGCATCTCTTTTATCCCAAATTTCTTTTTCATCTAATTCTGTAACCTCTGCAACTATTGCAGTCACACCTTTTTCGATTTCTTCAGCGTTCAAAATTATCCTCCTTCATGATAATCGGCATTGACACGAAAGGCAATATCGGTACATTTTTACTCGATTGTAGCGAAACATGGTAGCAGACATAATTTATAATGTCAATAATATTCTCACGAATGAAAGTCGTAAAACTCATTAAAAGTTACAAACGACAGACTTAAAAAAAAATAAATCAGCAACGTCCGATAATATATATTATGTTACAATGAATAGATTTGCCTTTGGTCTTACCTTGTCACTCTTAATAACTTCTTTTCTTGCCGCAATCCCCGTCTTCTATATTTATCCAACTCTCGTAATGCCTTATAGAATTGAATCTCCAACATGGTTTCATATTTAGATAATTCCACATTTTTATCTTCAATCATTTTTAATGCCTTTAATTGTGAGATCTCCTTGTTTGTTCTCTTTCGCGTCCGAAGAAATCCCTGTTCGTACTCCTGAATACAAGACGTATTGTGCTCTAATATCTGACTTTCGATTTTCAGACATCGTTTCAATCGCCAAACGCTCGAAATAATGCGATCCACAAGAATTCGCTCTATTTCATCTGAGGGTTTCAGTTCTTTAGTAAGCCTATTTCTCATTTCATCAAGGTCGGAACTTCTCTCGCCTTCAAGCACTATTTCACTACTAAATATATATTGCTGTGCCTCATCATTTTTTGGCTTCCTCAATCCTGGTGATATATTGTTTCCCACATTCTCTGTCTTTGTAATTTCTAACATTCCCGATGACTCAACGATAGCATTCATTATTTTATCTACTTTTTCCTTGGTTGAAGTCTCTCTGTTTTTCCCAAGCAAAACATCTTCTTTTAAAATTGTTGACATTGTTCCCCCTCATTACTAACAAAAAATATCCAGCTAAAAATGTCACAATAATATATCAAAATCTATGAACTATTCAATGAAGCATACTTGCATGAAGCTAATTTTTCGTGTTGTTATACCAGTCACCTGAATTCGTTTATTTCACCATGTTTCTTAGATATCTTACTGAAAATAACGTACCCCCCCCAACAGCAAAAAGAATACAATCCACAGGTTTTGGTCTATGCTTAAAAGGTCTTCCTCCTTTTTCTCCGCCTGTTTTGGCATCCGCACGACCGACAATTGTTGTGACTGTTATGGCTACGACACACAAACATCCGCATATTGTGACTAATATTTTCCTCATCTTTATCCCTTTTCAGTTAGTGGCGATGGAAAACTAAAACTTGATTATCACATCAGCTATTTAAAAAAATTGAAAACAAAAAAGCCTCACTGAAGAAATAGTTTAAATCTTCGGCAGCAAGGCCATCTTATACCACATCTTGGTTATCTTAAAAAACTCTATTACTTTTTGTCTTTTCTAATCGTTACAGATTACGTCTTTTTCATAAAACTTTCATATTATATAAAAACGCTTATAAGTCAATCAAAAAATATTATCAATTTCATACAAATTTACTACTAATTCTGCTCTGATTTGCATCGTAAAATTTAAGAGATTATGCCGTTTTCATAGCTTTTCGTGTCTAATTCGAGAGACAACTATTTTAGACTTATTTATCGGGTTAAGAATTTTTATTTTCAATTGCAATTCTCATTTCACTTTATATAATGTGAAAGAGCTAAGGCGAACATGTTTATCCTAATTTAAGTACCTGTGCGATATTAATGTGAATAAACTGATAAAAAACATTGCAATATTCGTATTCCTAGGGATTGTTTTTTCAGCTGATATTTCAAAAATTTACTCTTCTGACGCCGGAGTAGTGCCCACCATCTTGGACCTTTCTGATTATCTTTCTTATAAATATAAAGGATTTGATATTGGGATCAAAAGCTTACGGGTTGGCGAGACCTTTGATGACAATGTTGCTTTTTCTAAAGAAAATAAAATAAATGATTTTATAACAGATGTAGGTTTCACGGTTGGAGTGAATTATACAGGCAAAAGAAGGTCGTTATCACTAACCGGTTTAATAATAAATCACACTTATGCTGAAAATAGTGTTTATGACAATGTTTCTGAAGATCTAAATTTTGGTTTTACCAATGAGTTTTCTGAGTATGACCGTGTAAGCCTTTCAAATATATTTAGTCATAGAGAAGCGCCCTTATTTTCTGATACAAATTTCAATTCTGATCAATTTGGAAGACCGAACGGCAGATGGGAATATTTTAAGAATAGATTAAATTTCAATTATTCAAGAGATATCAATAAACAACTTTCTGCAAGCATAAGATATGCGAACACTTTAGATTATTATTCTGGTATAAATATACCTGGCTCTTCTTCAAACAAACCGGGAATTGTGATGAATTATATACTTACACCATTTACATCTTTTTCAGTATCATATGATTATTTCGATGTGCAGTTTGACAATAACAGGGACGCCGCACAGCATGAAATCGCAGCTAATGTAATAAAAAATATTACTAAGAAAATCAGTGTTAGCATGAGCGGTGGGGTTGATTTCATAAGGTCATTCAATGATGAAGAACTTACTAAACCACTTTTCAGCGCTTCAATTGGATATGAAAAAGATGCCAACACACGCATGGGCGTTTCATTTTACAAGCATTACGGAGTGACTCCTTACATCGCTGATCTTTTCGATCAGTGGAATACTTCCGCTTCTTTATCGAGACAAATTTCTGAAAGGCTTAATTATAATTTATCAATTTTTTATGGTGTAGGTAAATATGTTACCGCAGGAACCGAGCAAACACTTAAGGGAGTAACTTCCACTTTTACATATGACATTTATAAGAACTTGTTCGGTAATTTTACATATTCTTATACAGACAGCGATTATAATAACAGCTTTAATGGCTACACAAGGAATACTTTTTACTTAGGGTTATCGGCTGCATTTTAATTAAAAAAATTTTCTTTCTTAAAAGCTAAATTATCCGCCGCTTTTTTTGCCAAGTAATTGTTGGTATATTTGAACAAGCGTATTATTCAATTTGTTGATATCAAAGTTTTCTTCAATATACTTTCTACCCGACTTACCCATCTCATTACAAATTTCCGGATGACCGATCAGATATGCGAGCGCATCTGCAAGAGAATGAATTTCTTTCTCAGGCACTAAAATGCCCGTTACGCCATCAGTAACCAGTTCAGGTATTCCGCTGTGAAAGGTGCTTATTACAGGTAACCCTGATGCCATTGCCTCTTTTATCACATTAGGAATTCCTTCCTGATCACCACTCGCAGAAGTTAAACTTGGGGCAACCAGCACATGTGATTTCTGCAATAGAATTTTAACTTCTTCCTGAGTTTTCCAGCCGATCAATTTGACCTGTTGTTCAATACCCATCCTTGCAATTATCTGCTGCAAATTCTCCCGAAGCATACCATCACCAACGATTGTATATACAATCTTTTTCCCTTTTGAAATAAGGCTTGCCACAGCCTCAATAGCGTAAGCCACCCCCTTTTTTTCAACCAATCTTGCAACCGTCAGTAACATTATGTATTCGTCGTTGATCCGCCGTCGTGGAGAATATTCAAATTTTGAGCAATCAATGCCGGAATAGTGAATTGCAATCTTCATCTTGTCGCAACCTGCATGGATCAACCGTTCTTTAAGTGACTGACATACCGGCAAAAAAAAATCCCCTACTCTGAATAATTCATGATAAACTCCCGGTTTCTCTTTCAGAATCATAGTTACATCAAAACCCCGGATGGATGTAACAATTTTGCAATTAATAGCGCCGATTTGTCTTAATAATACTGCCTTTAGCCCAAGGGTACCGAACTGACAATGGATTATGTCAAAAGGTCTTCTTTCTATGAATGGAATACTTAAGAAAAGAAGATGAAAAGACCATGCTTTTCTTTTATATCTGAAAATATTCAAAGATCTGAATACTACCTTATGATTACGTGGGGTATATTTAATTATAAAAAAAAGACCTTTTAATAATCTGAACATTATGTTTTTTGGTATGCAATAATAATAAGTTCTGTTTAATAGATCATATTTCTTGTAATCATCATGGGTTTTGATATCACTGCCCTTTTTTTCCGCAAAAATATGAATATCATGTCCCATCTTGATTAATCCAACGATTTGGTTTAAAACAAAAGTCTGGGATAAACAGGGAAACTCATCAACGATAAATGCAATTTTCACAGTAATATTTATATATCTTTATAATAGATTTTAATGAGCACCTTTGTGTTTATAATATCTGTTGATCCACAAAGCCAAGCTTAGTAACGGCCAAAGTCCCCATGCATAGTTACGTTTGCCAAGCATATGTTGTGCAAATACCCTGCGCAATGCTTCTTGATTAATTTCAAGACCAAGAATCTCCGTTCGTTTCATGACATGTTCTTCAAACATTTCTTTCAAGGATGTCCTAAGCCATGTTGCCATTGGAATTTCAAAACCTCGTTTGGTATAGGTTTTGTGTTTCACATATCTGGCTAAAGCATGTCTTAGCGGTAGTTTTCCCATTTTTGTATCTACATTCAGACAATCACGCCAATCGATTTTCATCGCTACTTCTATTACCTCGCGGTCGAGTAACGGAACACGTACCTCAAGTGAATTGTACATGCTTGCTCTGTCAACCTTCATCAGCACCATTGTTAAATGGTAAACAAATTCATTCCAACGCGACAACTGAGCTATTTGATCGGGATCACTGCCGTCATAAACATACACATCGCTTTCTGAGGGCCAGGCCGGTAATGAAGGAAATATTTCCTTCAGAATTTTTTCTGAAAGATGATTATGCATGGACCGATGGCATTCACCCAATGAACCCTTAAGCAAAAACCTGTTATTATTTCTTAAAAAGATCCGATTGGTTCCCCATCGTATTTTTCTTAACCAGAGGGGCATTCTGAAATCAGAGGACATCCTGATAAGCGTTGCGAAACGACTCGGGTAGCCCCAGAACAATTCATCCCCACCATCGCCGGAAAGTACAACCTTATGATTATGACTTGCTAATCTTGAAACCATAAGAGTTGGGAATATCGAATAGTCACCAAATGGTTCCCCACAGGCATCGATGACACTAGGAATTAAATCAAGAGCCTGATCGGGAAGAATATATTCTACCTTATGCTCAACACCGATTTCTTTCGCATACGCCTGCGCATCTGCAGACTCATCAGTTTCTTTTTCACCGGTTCCTATAGTAAATGCCTGGATTGCATTTGTGCTGACCGACCGCATCTTCGCCACTACCAAGGGGGAATCTATGCCTCCGGATAAAAAGGCTCCCACGGGAACATCACTGATTAAATGCCGCTTCACGGCTGCTGTTATCACCTCATCTACCGCCTCTGTTGCTTCTTCTCCACTTAAAGAAGGTTCAACATACTGAGGAAAAGTAAAGAAACGCCCACACTTAGTCTGTCCGTCCGCAGTAATCTCCATCCACATACCTGGTTCAAGCAAGTGTGTATTTTCTACCAGCGCATAAGGAGCCGGTATATACGCTAAACGTAGATAAAGCCCTAAAGCTTCCCTGGATATTCCAAAACGATAACTCCAGGGATGTGCCAATAACTGATCATATTGTGAACCGAAGACGATACCGTCATTGCACAGCAAATAATAAATCGGTTTAATTCCTGCATAATCGCGAGCCAGAAGCAGTCTCTTCTCAACGCTGTCGTAAAATCCCAACGCAAACATTCCGTTGAACTTAGCGAGTGCCTCCTTACCCCACTCGATTAATGCATGTAATACCACTTCGCTGTCACTGGTCGAACAGAATTTAACCCCGCGAGATTCCAATTGCTTTCTCAACTTCATAAAATTATAGACCTCGCCGTTAAATACTAATGCATAACGGCCATTACCAGCAATCATCGGTTGATGTCCTCGGGAACTCAAATCGATTATCGCCAGTCTGCGAAATACTAAAGTACAGTATTTATCATCAGACCAGAATCCCTGATCATCGGGTCCCCGGCGTGACATCATAGAACTGATTTTGTTCCAGTCTGTCCGCACAGTTTGTCCCGTCCCGAACCTCAATTCTCCGGCTATTCCGCACATATTTATCTTTACTCAGAATTACTCAAAAAAATCTTCTGCCTCAGCGCCTTTATAGTATAGTTCCACTCGTCCTGAAATGATAGTGTATCGGAAGGATTAAGCAAAGTAAATCCATTATTAAAAATGGGAAAAACGAATCTGGGACAAGAGAACCATGCTCTAATTCCTCATGCACGGACGATAATCTTTCGATGACTTTGTCTTGTATTCTATATTCTTCGGTTCGTCTCTCAGTTCCCAGACACTAAGGGACTTAATAATTTCATCTTCGTGTTTTAGAACCATCTTCTTCTGCCGGGTCAAAATGATTGCTACAACATACTGTCCCTCAAGCTTTCTTCTGATGAAGTATGGAACCCCGTCAATCTCAATTTTTCCATTAAAATCAACTTTTCTCACAATGGATATCTTCCCCTTTGCAATAGATGGTCTTGCGCATTCCTGTAGAATCCGGAGTAATCTCTTGAACAAGATAGTTCAGAGATTGTCACATGCTGTCTCTGGGCATTCCAGGGAATCGTGTCCCGTGCTCTTTTTGTAAAGATCCCCTGTACAGTTTTTTTGTAGAATAAATACACGTGAACACCCAAAAGCAAATGAAGTCGTACGATCTGTGAAATACTGCACGGTTAACGACGTCCCCCTGTAGCAGACATGTCATTGTTCATCTTGGATATCTCTGGAATTTCTATGTTCCTCCTTTGTTCCTGCTCATTGCAAGTCTGAATCCGCGCAATGGTGGAAATTGACGAAATATTCTGAATCTTCTATCGTTCAAATTCTCATTGCATAGCCTCTGCTCCAATTCCATAAAAAGTAGAACATGCATCTTGTGAGATTTTAATTCTTCTCGTGAAGGAAGTATCTTTTTAACTAAATGATAAGAAACTTATCGCCAAATTCATCTTGACGCACGATTGTAATTCCTAAGACCTTTGTCACCTTGTTTCTTATGTTATTTGATGGGATAAGAGATTGTATTTAATGATTCTCAGGAATTCTTTTTTACGCAATAATATATGTCCTCATTTTTCGCTAGCCCATATTTTTTGATTACATCATTTCCTAACTCTTTAACGTAAGTATCGACTTTTACGGTAAATCCAGCTTTTTCTAACCTATCTTTATAGTCTTTTCCATATAATCTTACATGTTCTTTTAGACCAAAGACACGCTCTCTTTCTTCCGGCAGCATCGTCATGTTAGTATCCTCAATCGTTTTGTCACGGTTAAGATCAATTGGCACCTGCAGAATTGCCCATCCACGTGGTTTTAAAACTCTAAATAATTCTATCAAGGCACGGAAATCGTCTGGAATATGTTCGAGAACATGACAACATAAAATAACATCAAAGGAATTATCATCATACATGATATTTGTGATGTCCATTTTAACATCTGCTAAAGATGAGGTTAAATCAGCGCTGACATAGTCAAGATTCGGTATGGATTTGAAAGTCTTTAGGAAGCAATATTCCGGTGCAAAGTGGAGGACCTTAAGATTGTCAAAAAAAAAATTTGTTTTGTTTTTAAGATAGAACCATAATGATCGATGTCTTTCCAGGGAACCACATCTTGGACACATAGCGTTTTCCCTTACTTCAACGCCATAGGGTAAAAATTTACGAAAATTCCACCCACAACAAGGGCAATTCACCTCTTTACCAATATGTATCAATGATGATATTAATGAACGACATTCCCTTGGAATAAGCGTTTTCATTAGAGTTCTCCCTAGCATTGTGTAATTGCGACTAAAAAGAGTTAATTAGTATTGCTTCGCAATATTTTTGTATTGTTAAATTGTTTCGAATTTTGGACGCTATCGTAAGCATTCAGAAAGAAGAGTGGGTCAATTAATGCACTCACAAGAAAAGGCACTTTCGATGCAAATAACAGCATCTTAATTTATCTTAACCAATCATAATCCCTTGTTGGCCAGAGGATTTATCTTGACTTCCTTTCTTTTAATCTTTCTTTTTATGGATCGTAAGAACCGATATAGAGAAGTCTCGCCAAAATAATCATGCGCCAGGTAAAATAAATGCTTAATCGAGGGAGGATAACGATATTTAAATTTTTTGAAAACCGTTACATATGCGATAAATCGCTTAACTGGTGATTTGACTGCCCGAGCCCTGTCATAGTTGATTTTAGAAAAAAAATACATTCCCTCTTTTTTTATTAGTACTTTACTTTCTTTTGAAACCAACTCGCACATTAAATTTAACAGATCGAGAGAATCTTCACACCAATCGCTTACCTTGGCTGCAAACGTAAACTCGAACGTATGCGTTCTGGCGCTTGCTTTTACACTCTTTATATCATATCTCCCATACTTAGCTGCTAATTTTGCTTCAACAATGACATCTTGAAAAAGATTCTTTTTTGACTGAAATCCACCAAACTCTTTTAGTCTTTTAGTATTAAATAAAGTACTGCAAATATACAAAGTTGTCTTATAAGCGAACCATCCCCTAAAAAAATTATCAAGAGAAAGTCCCCCAACCATATTTGGGCACTCATTTATTAAAATTCCTTGAGAGTCAATTATTCGAGTCCCTGTTCGTATAATACCATAGTTACAATCGTAGTTAACCCCCTGCATACACGTTTCGATAAAATCGCTGTCAATCAAATCGTCATCCATGAGTAATAAAAAATACTCACCTCTTGCCTGTTTAAGACAAAAATTGAAATTGTTATTTCCGCCTATATTTTTTTCTTGTTTAAAGTATCGAATACGAGGATCTTTAAAACTTCTGACAACCATTTCTGTATCATCGGTGGAGCAATTATCAGAAATAATAATTTCAAGGTTTGGGTATGTTTGATTTAGCGCACTTTCGATGGCCTGTATTAGATAAAGATTAGCCCTATTATAGGTTGGAATTGCAATTGTAACCAAAGGTGGAACAAAATTACTCAACTTGTATCCTTTCCTCAATAGTATAAATCTTTTATATTGTCTACGAAGAACCTTTGATTGTTGTAAACGTTATAATATAGTTTCTGGAATAATTTCGATAATGATGATACTTGCTACGATGAGTTCTTCACTTTAAACGGCATAGAAGCACCAATTCTTCCAGAAATTTTATTAAATCTTTTAATCCTGAAAGTCGAACTGCCGATAGAAGTTTTCGACACGTATGAATGAAATAATCTTCGTCATTGCAGCCAAATCCCTGCCGTAAGAGTTCAATGCTCTTTCGATATCATCAATCTGTTCTTTTTCCAGAAAGAAACGGCATTTTTTCGGCTCAGAAAACTTCAGTTCGAATATGGGCACTTTTTTCATATCACTCTTCAGGAATTGTTCCACATCGTAAGTCAGGGTAAAGGGTTTTGGTTTGTAATCTCCCTTGAAAAGATTAACCTTGCGTAGTACCTCATATGTCAAAATATCTTCAACGAGTGCTACGATCTGATCGTTCAACTTTCCATCTTTATCAATAACCTTGATGACGGTATCGCGGGCAATATCAGCGAGTTCTGTCAGGTATTCATTGGTAAGGATCGATTTGTATTTAAAGATTAACTTACCACCAAGTTCACCGGATAGGAATTTTGCAATATTTTCAGACTTCGAGGTAAAGCGTCTGAGATCATCATACGATTCCCAGAGTTCACCTTTTGCCTCAGCAATAAACGCTTCGATGGTGGAGGAAATACTGGAGCGTTCCACAGATTCCCATACCTTCCTGATCCAAGCGAACCGGGAAACATCCAAGTCCTTGAGCAGCTTCAGAAGTGCCTGAAAGACTCCCTGATTGTAAAAAGTCTCGACGATCAAATCAAAGCCACGGCATCGAAAGTATTCGTCATAGGAAAGATCCTTTAGGGAGGTAACGATCTCCTCTATTTCAGCTGTGATAATTCTTGTGTTCTCATCGAATTCATAGTCGCCGTAGTCAAAGGGAATTACCCTGAAGTGGGTTCCGAATCCGAACTCTGATTTCTGTTCGTGAGCCTGGGCAAACATTGGTGTTCCCATTAACAGAATAAGTTGATACATCCGAATATTCGTAAATCCTACGTCAATCAAATCAGCAATCGACTTGAAGTGTCGTTCGACAGAATCTCCTGGTAGACCAAGAATGACTTCCGAGTGGCTCTCGGCGCCGATTTTGTTAGCATCTTCCGCTAGACGAAATATCTGATCGAGGTCGACGTTCTTGCGTCTGACATTTTCCAGTACATTTGAATCCGTGCTCTGCACCGAGCCAGATACCCTGATTCTCCCGCGTACGATTTTCGACACATCCATCACACGCTCATGTTGATTCTTGCCTGTAGAACAAATAATATAATCGGGCCAACCGTATCTGTCCTGAGAATTAGCAATAAACCGTGAGGTTTCGACGTCTTCCTTGTACATTCCAAAGTTAGAATCAGCGATGTGTAAATCGTTGCGCCCGCCAGCATCGCGAACCCTCTTCATTTTCTGTCCTATATAATCGATCTCGTCATGTAATGTTTCGCTTGACTTACGAAACTTTCTCGAATAATAGTTGTTTCCTTCTATGCAGTAGGTACAGGTAAAAGGACACCCACGCGTTGTTTGAATAATCGGCATCAGTTTACCATCGAAAAACTCATCCAGCTTTCCACTCAGATAAGGAGATGGTATTTCAGATAAATCACTGATACGCTTCAGTATCGACCCTGCACAAAATGTTCCATCTGCCGCAATTGCACGAATGTTACCCGGTTTTTCCTTTTTAACAAAATCGATATCAAACTCCCGTTCCATCAACCGTCTGACTAAATTGCAAAAGGCAAGCTCCCCCTCTTTCTCGACAAAGAAATCGATTGCCGGTCGTGATCTCAGGAACAATTCCTGATGTTCCTGACTAAGAGGAAAGTTTGGCCCTCCCATTACAACGACAGTCCGTGGAAATTTTGTTTTTATTGCCTCTGCAAACCGATAGCTCAGTTGTGAGTTCCACACATAGTTGCTGAAGCCGATGATCTGAGGCTGCGCGGTACGAAGGGCCGCAATCAGTTTCTCCGGATATTTGAAGAGACGAATAGCTGGTGATGGTGATAGGTGAGATTCACAGTATGTTGCAATTTCACCAACAGCAGCCGGCATCACCTCAGAAGAAATGACTTGTTGCGTATACGTAAGATCGCAAAGCCATACGTTGATGGACATTCATAGTTCTCCTTTCATTACCTTACATTATACAATATCTATCGTAAGTTAGAATTGTTATTGTAATTAAGGGATGTATTGTTTCTTTAATTATCTCTATGCACATGATTTTACAGTCTTTTAAGAAGATAGCGCATAAACGGTTTTATACTCGAACGAAAAGTATTTGTATCATCATGAGGATTTATAGAAACCCTTAAAAGTTCTGGCCATAACTTTAATATGAGTTTTTTGTGCAACTCATATTTTGGCGGCATTCTATATTTTTCTTTTACGGATAACATAGTTATGAGTAAACTTCTACAGTTGAAAGGTGTAAAAATGTCTTTCCAGGCAATATCAAACTCTAACTGACACATAGCAAGCCAGGTACCATGTCCTTGTTCCCATTCAAATAAGTCCAGCACATCGAAATTGTATATTCCACCTAAACCTAAAAGCCAATTTTCAAAATGCTTAATTGCAAATTGATTTTTTCCCATATATTGCACTCGTGATAGATCGCATGCTGTCACTTTTTTCCAATGAGATCTCGGTAGCGCTGACCTAAAAGACCACCTAGCAATTTCCGAAACACTTCCTGTTACAATAACTTTACTTTGGCAATAGCTGGCTAAAATAGCATGTGCATCGGGTGCGTATATATAATGTGGTAACGTAACATTTTTTTTAAATATATTTATAAATTCATCATTGATAATAAGACTGCTTTTCACAATATCATGCTTTAATCCTAATTTCGAAAGGAGCGTAGAAGGTATTGTTATATCCGGGTAGTTATCGGGCTTGTCGATTTGTTTTACTGATATATAAGAAAGTTCATTCCTAATCTCTTTTGAAGCTGCTAATACTAGCCTGCTATCCAAACCAGCTGTTAATCCAATTGCTAAGTCGAAACGATTTGATGCACTTTTCATTAATGCCTTAAGAATATTTGAACTTTTTTCTAAACATTCTTCCAAGGATAGATTTTGAGAAGGTTTATTAGGCCAATATCTTTTACACAGCCCCGTTTTTAAATTTAAATAGTGATTAGGCAACAAATGTTTTATTTCTTTGTACGGTGAACTTTCGCATGGAAACCTGAATTCTTTATTTACTCTGAATTCGTACGAATTGATGAAACCAACCGCATCCCTATCCATTTTTAAACTTAATAATTGTGCTATAATACCTGGTTGCGATGCACACCATAAATCTTTTGTGAAGTGAATTTCTGTACAAAATACCTGACGCAAGCCCGTTGCATCATGAAACAATCTTATTTCTTTGGCATCATCTACAATAAGTATCCATCTACCACCGAAATCATACGTGAACTCGAAAAAAGTGTCACAATTGGAGAGATTATGAAGCAAACCATGTATTATATCGGAATCACTAGCCTGTGGATTATCCGGATCCAAAATAAATCCTAATAAAGTTATCGATTTGTTTTCATAAACTGCCTGGCAGGTATTTAAATCCGGATATACATTTAAATGCATTGAACTATTAATTTTAATCCTTTTCCAGAATGCAAGTTCTTCAATGAAGCGTGGTCCTAAAACAAACTGATTATAATATAACGATTTTTCTGACATCGAAGCCGAAACCTTTTTTGTTACTTTTATCAATTTTCATTATTTTGTTAAAAAACATTTGTGAAAAAATATTTTTAAATCATAAGTCGATTTCGACTAAATTTACCATAGATCAATGCTTTGCGACTTATTTTCTGCTCGACTCATTCCTTTACTTCAACTATCAATTGCACTTGTGAACTTCTCTGTCAATCAACAACAGGAGCAGCAGATGTTATTATATTGATGTAATTTCACATGAACTCAAAAATTCAGGTGAATATTTACCGTTGTCTTCAGTTATTGTTTGAGATTGGTTAGCCATATTTTCTATTTTCTCGAATAACGCAAAGTTTTCATTAAAGAACAACTCGTACCACAGGATAAAACTAATAGCCCCCCAGTCATTCCTAAGTCTTGCTTTATCGGAAAACTCTATGTATGGATTATTCATTTGGGATAAAATAAGATCTATTATTTTTTCATACTTTTCAAAAAACGTTCTAAGTGGAAATGGAAATCCCATTTTTTGTTTTCGCCACACGACATCGGCCGGCAAATAATCTTCCATGGCCTTGCGCAGAATCCATTTGTGCCATCCATCACGAATAAGATATGTGACAGGTAGTTGCGTGGCAAGCTCTATTACCCGATAATCAAGGAAAGGGCAACGACCTTCAAATGGTACGCCCATCAATGTCTTATCACCGGAACGTAGCCAATAAGGAATCAGTGTATTAGTAATATCACTGTACAGCAATTCAGTCAATGTGTCTTTGTTATATTGTTGCAGCGGCATAGAAATTTTGGACAGGCAATGGCGGTTCCTCCGTCTAAGTTTGCTGGATTGGGAAACAACGTTTTTAAAGAAGTACGCTATTGGTGAACGAATTAATGCTAGAGCTAATTTTTTAAAGCTATAACGTCGTTCCGTCCAGTGCAAAGCATTTTCAATAAATTGAAGGTAACATCCGGTTCTCAAATTTTCATTCTGAACCTTTGCATAATAATGAGTATAACCGGCAAACATTTCATCACCAGATGAACCAGACAGGACAACTTTAGTTCCTTGTGTGCGCATATGTGACCAGATATCCTGACTTGTTTGTAAATTGGGCGAATGATATGGCTCCTCCTGAAGGTAGGTAAATGCAAGGATGTGTTGCCAGAACGTTTGTATAGGTGGATCAATCACTCTATAATCAACATTGTAGTGTTTTGCAACAGCGCGGGCAAATGGTTCTTCATTGGTTCCCGGATCATGGAAGCGCACTGTGTAAGTGGTAATCCGCTCAGGATGAGTTTGTGCAGTCAGAGCCAAAATGGTAGAAGAATCTAATCCTCCGCTCAGTTCGATTGCTATAGGTACATCCGCTCGTAATCGAATGCGTATAGCTTCCATAAGTGTTTTTCTTATAAGTGTAGCAGCCTCTGAAATTCCAATATCATTTTCGGTCATACGTATTTTTGGAACTTCCCAGAAAGTTTTACAATTAGATGGGAAATTTTCATCAACAATTACCCATGATGCTGAAGGGAGACTGAAGATGTTTTCAAAACAAGTTGAGAAGTTCAGATCTCTCATGCCGGAAGAACACCAATACCAAATTGCATCCTGATTGACTCTTTTATTACGTGCGATCTCAGGCACTTTCAGGAGAGATTTGATTTCTGATGCAAAATAAACACGGGAAGCGTTCTTAAACCAATACAGTGGTCTCTTACCAATACGATCCCGGCTCAGGAGCAGGCACTTTTTGCGAAAATCATAGAGGGCCAATGCCCAAAACCCATTGAATTTCTTAAAACATTCAACCCCCCAAGCCTTATACGATTCCAGAAGAACTTCCGTGTCTGAGTGTGTTCGAAACTTGATCCCTTCCTTTTCTAATTCAACACGCAATTCAATATAATTATAGATTTCCCCATTGAATACGATACAGCAGGAATGATCATGGTCGAAAAAAGGTTGATGTCCTGCAGCCGTTAAATCGATAATGGAAAACCGTCGGTGGCTCAAACCAATATTACCATCGAAATCAATTTCAGACGGCTGGAACCTTGAATGTAATTCCTGGATCGAAGAGGGGCTGTCAGGTCCAGAATAAGACCTAAAACGAGAGGTTGCCTGGTTAATTAACACGTACCCCTCATCATCCGGTCCACGATGGCGTATTACATCAGTCATGGATTTCAGTATTCCAGGATCGATTTTTTCTCCACGTAACTCGATTATCCCTGCTATTCCACACATTTACAGTCCCTTTCCCGAGTCATTTTATTTAGGATATCATCCATTTTTAGCAAAAATATTTTAAAATCACATTGAGAGATTTAATAAATTAAAAGACCGAAAATAGAAAAGGGCTGATTATGAATAATAAGATGTACAAGGTAAATCTCATCAATAAATTGCAGATTATTTAAAACAGTGCATAGATAAATGGTGCTACCGCCGAACCTTGTGTAAATACAATTAAAGCACCCAAAAGTAACAGGAAAATAATAATCGGTGCCAGCCACCATTTTTTACGAACTCTTAAAAATAACCAAAATTCTTTCATGATTGCAATTTTACTCATTGAATGGCCTCCTGGTATTTATATTTGGATTTTAAAATTGTCTTTCGTAGTCTGTTTTTTCAACTTTCCTTCTTTCCTTTGGGATCCAATAACTGTTTTTAGAATCCTTGTCAAAATTTAACATCAGAAAATCCTTGCTAAATAATTTTGCCAGAAAACTGATAGGTGTTATTCCTGCATAAAACAAAATACCTAAGATTACTCTTGTCATAAACCAACTCATGAGGATTGCCAAAGACATCCATATCTTGTTGATCGGTTTCAAAAGAGGTGGGAAAACCAATCCAAGAAAGAAAAATATTGCAGCAATGCCAATGGGGTAGATATAAAAATCTTTTCCGCGCCACCAGGAAAAGCCTCCCAATAGCAACAAGACGATTCCCATTGTTATACCGAATTTACGCAAGTCCCCTTTCCCGCTTTTTATATTTTTGATTTCCTCAGTAATCACACCTGCCTCCTAATCCAATTCATATTTTTTCAGCCAATCAATATCTTTGTCTAAGGGTTTTTGCTCTTTCTTTTCTATGAGAATATTTTCCATAATTAGGTAGTCCATGTTTGTCCGCATAAAACACAAATAAGCATCATCGGGAGAGCAAACGATGGGTTCACCTCTTACATTGAAAGAGGTATTAATAATTACAGGACAACCATATTTTTCATCAAATTTTTTGATCATCTGATAAAATAGGGAGTTGTCTTCTTTATTCACGGTCTGAATCCTTGCAGAATAATCCACATGGGTAACAGCAGGGATATCAGAACGGACTACATTTAATTTATCTATACCAAAAAGATTTTGTTCTTCCACCGACATTTCGCGGCAAATTTCTTTTTTGACCGGGGCTACCAAAAGCATGTAAGGACTGTCCCGGTCTATTTCAAAATAATCTGAAACCCGTTCTCGTGTCACAGCGGGTGCAAATGGTCTGAAACTCTCACGAAATTTTATCTTTAAGTTCATTACTTCCTGCATTTTCTGAGATCGGGCATCTCCAATAATGGAACGACCCCCTAAAGCTCGCGGACCAAATTCCATCCGACCTTGAAACCAACCAATTACCTTTTGGTCTGCGATTAAATCAGCTATCTTTTCTGGAATTTCTTCGTACTTTATTTCAATATAAGGAATATTATTTTTTCTTAGAAAATCAGTTATGTACCCGGTCTCAAACTTTGGGCCAAGGTAAGATCCCTGTTGAGAATCTTTTTTCCCGTTTGTGATTCTAACGTTTTCCAAATATTGGTACCAAACAAATAAAGCGGCTCCCAATGCACCTCCCGCATCGCCTGCCGAAGGCTGTATCCAAATATTCTCGAATGGCCCTTCCCGCAGAATTTTGCCATTGCCAACGCAATTCAGCGCTACTCCTCCTGCCATACACAGATTTTTTTTGCCTGTTACCTTGTGAACATGTCGTGCAATACGTAGCATCGCCTCTTCGGTTGCTTCTTGTAACGACCGCGCTAAATCCATATCACGCTGCGTTAAAAGAGACTCGGCTTTTCTGGGGGGACCTCCAAATAACTTATGGAACCGACTGCTTGTCATTGTTAAACCGGCACAGTAATTAAAATATTTCATATTTAGCTGAAAAGAACCGTCCTCTTTCAAATCCATGAGTTCTGAAAGAATCAAATCCTTATATCTTGGTTCTCCATAAGGCGCTAATCCCATTACCTTGTACTCGCCTGAGTTGACTTTAAAACCCGTGTAATAAGTAAATGCTGAATAGAGCAGACCTAAAGAATGCGGAAATTGAATCTCTGATAAAATCTCTATCCTATTATCATTCCCCACTCCAAAGCTTGTCGTTGCCCACTCACCAACTCCATCCAGCGTAAGGACAGCGGCATCCTGAAAAGGCGATGGAAAGAAAGCGGATGCAGCATGTGATTCATGATGTTCCGGAAAGATTATCTTTCCCTCAAAATCAAGCTCCTTCTTAATAAATTCCTTTAACCAGAGCTTCTGCTTTATCCATAGAGGCACTGCTTTGATGAATGACTGAATTCCAACTGGCGCATAAGTTAAATAGGTCATCATTATCCGCTCAAACTTTAAGAATGGTTTATCATAGAAAGCAACATAATCCAAATCCGTGACCTTTAACCCGCCATTTTTTAAACAATAATTTATTGCACTTTTTGGAAACGAATGATCATGTTTTTTACGGGTAAAACGCTCTTCCTGTGCAGCAGATGCTATCCAGCCATCTTGAACCAGGCAAGCTGCGCTATCATGATAAAATGCGGAGATACCTAAAATATTCATAAATCAGATCCCAGATTATTCTCTTTTCGAAGAAGCGTCAATCAAAGTGAAAGGTAGTAGTGTCTCTTCTCTTGTTTCCATCAGTAAATTGTTTTCTTTGAGCCACGAAACGAGTAGGTTTGCCAGGAGGTAATTCCCGCTTTTAGTAAGATGTCCATCTCCTTTAAAATAAAGAGGATCCTTATCCTTGGTTGCCTGACTCAAAAACTCTGGAAACGTGTCTAGGACAGGAATATCATACTGAGTGCATAAATTTGTTACCATTTCTGATGGTTTATTGCGGTCAATATCTGTAATCCCAAAACGTGAAGCCTCTTTCTGAACTCGCTGCCATTCGAGGTCAACTACTTCAAATTGAGAAGGCATTTTGATAACTGCAAATTTACTTCCTTTACGCACAACTTCATTGCGTAATGCCAGTATGAGTTTTTCTGTTAGTGACCATGCGGTTTGCAAAGATGACGGTAATTTGGTAAAAAAAATACCATGAGCTATCTCAAATTGTCTGCGTGAGACATCGTCATTGCGTTGAAGACTCAAGACACCCTTAGCTTTCAATATATTGACAATGTTTTGCGACAGCATCTGAGGTATTCTTCCTTTAACAAAACGATACAGACAAGAATGTTCATTCACCCACTTTTTAACCGAAGGAAGCATTTTTATAGTTTCTCTGGTCTGTAGCTGATGCGGTTTTCCGTCAGTTTTGCCAGACGAATTATCGCAGGGAAATGGAAAATCCTTTAGGATGAGTGTGTTGTCGTCTCCCAAAACAAAATACGGGTTATCTGCATGATCATTCAATGCTATTTGCAAGTCATGAGAATTGTTACGTACATCATTTTCAGCATGAAATGCAAGAAGTACCAAATCAGGCTGATATTTATACCCTTCTTCAAGATAGAAAAGATACTCGTCATCGGTACCCCATCCCGGTTGAGCGCCGGCGATAATTTCTATGTTCTTATTAGCCATCGACTTACTGTTCAGGAACCGTTCAGCTACTTCTTGCGCAGTCTGTTCCAAAGGAACTTGTAAGGCTGCAATCATCGAGTCACCAAGGATCAGTATACGAAATGAATCAAGTTTCTCATACTCATATTCCCTGTCACGCAGCCCCTTTGAATTCATGTGTACGACTACTTTCGGTACCGACAGGCTTTCCGGTACCATTCCGTAAAAATTACCGGTTACATTGGGAATTCCTGTTATTCCATAGAGCGGATGACATTGATGTAAAACATCGTTTTTCCATGGAATTATTACTCTCACCAGAACTTCCAATAAGAAAAACATAAGTATTATCGTAATCACAGAGATAAAGCTCCCTGTTAGTACTGACCGGAGTATATTATCCGTTTTTACAGCCAACGCTCTTCCTCCTTTTTATAAATCACGAAAACACATGTTAGATTTCACCCTATCGGCCACATTTTTCCTTTAAATCAGTTCTGCTCAGAATCTGCTCCTGGTAAATATCATGTAATACTTCTGCTACGCGTTGATTTCCTTTTTTATTCCAATGAACATCTCCCACATAGTAATCGCAGTCTCGCAGGATTTTTTTTAATGCAACGAATGGTACGTTTATTTTGCAACATATTTCATATATCCTCTTGTCTGGTAAATCTGGGTCAAACGCTTTTGGATCGGGAAGAAGTGAAGCTAAATATTTCAAGCCATCCGGCCTGATTTGTAAGGCCTCAGGTATAGTTACAACCACCAGTTGTGCACCCGCTTCGTCACAGATGCTTTTCCCTTTTTCTATTAAGAATTCGCACGCAGAAAAGGCGCGTTCGGACAAAGGGGCCGGACTGCAAATCTCTGCCAGTCTAATATCATTTTGTGGTTCAAGAGTATAAAACCATTTATTAGGGCGGATGTGGTGCGTCACAATCTCCCAGGATTCACTGCTGTTAATATTTCTTACAAAAGGCATTCTATAGTTGCATTGATTCGGGATCAGATTTTCATATAAATCATTTCCAGTAAAAATGAACCAGACAACCAACTTCCCATTTAGTTCCGATGAAAAATGTTGCATCCAAAGGAGAGACTGAACCATATTATACCCGCATGCCCCAATGGACTTAACTTTTATATCCGGGTTCAATTCCGCAAAGAATCTGTTGTCGTTTATCCCGTACCCAAAAGCAAAGGAATCGCCAAAAACTATAATATCACTCTCCTTAATGCTAGTTTTTCCCCGCCATCCCAGAGGGTCTGTTGTAAAATGAAAACTTTCAGTATTTTCCATCGTAGCGAAAGTATTAAGGTTCGCTTTGTTTTTCCAGCCGAGGACTGGATGAAATTCTATTAATTCCTGCCAAGGTGTAGCTTGTGGTTCACACAATCGGGAAAAAGCATTCGTAAAAAATGCCACGATCCAGAAAGGCAATCCTATTACAACGACCGGAAAAGACAAAAGCATCCCAAGCAAAGCTGCGATGAAAGCCAGAAAAGTACGAAATATAATCAACAGATACTCCTAATAGAGCGTGTAGATATTAGCTGAAACACTGGTTTTTTGATCTGTCTCAAAAAAAGAGAGTAAAATCAAGAATGGTAATAAACAGCATGCCCACAAATTACCCGATCGCCAGCTCCAGGAAAAGAATGTTAAAGTCCAACCCTTTTTCTTCAACGGATTGCTTGTTATAAAATCATACTGACTTCCATATGCATCCGGCGCAAGAGTTTTTCGGTGTTTCCACATTGATTTTTGATCGGATGAAATTTCTCTGATAAAACGTGTCCCGGCCATTCCCGCGGCAACAAAGATAATATAGTAACATATACCCATAATCAGCAAACTTGCAAAACGAACATAATAGCTTGCTATTTTATTCCATACCTTATATAAGATCGTTAATACTTTTAATCGCAGTAAAATTGGTAAAATCAGTAATAATATCAAACCTGTCCCATACAAAGGCCATAGAGGATACGTCAACAGCCATAAAAAAATTGTAAGGAACAAACAACAAACGAGGCTTAGTGATATCCAAAAATTAATAAGCCAAATCCGATTATCGCGTAATGAATGGCGTAGAATTATTTTAAACATGGGTTACTCGGTAATAAATAATTAATCAAGGGTATATTGAGATTTATACATTTCCGCGTCTTGACGCAAATCAGCAGGTTGAGCGTCTTTCTTCAGTACATAATTTTCGAGTACCAGACAGTCAATATTTGTCGCCATAAAACAACGATATGCATCTTCCGGGGTACAAACAATAGGTTCTCCACGGATATTAAAACTGGTGTTTACAACCACAGGACATCCGGTAAGTTCGTAGAATTGTCGCATTAAATGGTAAAGCCGCCCGTGTCTCGCTTGATCTACCGTCTGAATTCTTGCTGAATAGTCAACATGGGTAATTGCCGGCAATTTTGACCGCGGTACCGATACTCGTATTCTCAGATCCGGATCTTGCATCTTTTTCTGTTCTTCCGGGCTAAGTGGAGTCCGCCATGCATTCTGAACTGGCGCTACAAATAGCATATAAGGGCTCTCCTCATGATGCCGCATCTCGAATACAGAGTCAACAAATTCATGAAGAACACAGGGGGCAAATGGACGAAATGATTCACGAAACTTTATTTTCAGGTTCATCGTCTGCTGCATACGGGGAGAACGGGCATCCCCTATGATGCTGCGGCAACCAAGCGCTCGTGGTCCGTACTCCATGCGCCCCTGAAACCACCCAATAATTTTTTCTTGATTCAAAAGGTGTGCAACATGATCGATCAGATCTGCTTCATTCTCATAGTACTCATAAACAGCGCCAATTGAGTCAAGAAATAGACCGATGTCCTCGTTACTAAAAGCCGGCCCCAGGAATGATCCTTTTTGATTGTCTTGAGAATTTACCACTCTTGATTTTCCGAGCATATGATGCCAAGCCAGTAATGCAGCGCCAAGTGCACCACCTGCATCACCCGATGCCGGCTGAATCCATATCCTCTCAAAAGGTCCTTCGCGGAGCAATCTTCCATTTGCGACACAATTTAATGCCACGCCACCCGCCATAACCAGATTTTTTTCATCCGTGAGTTGGTAAACATATCGGGCAGACCGCAAGACAGCTTCCTCACAAATAACCTGAATAGAAGCCGCTATATCCATATCCTTTTGTGTGATCATGGTCTCAGATTGCCGGGGCGGTCCACCAAACAGCCGGTGAAACTTTTCAGACGTCATCGTTAATCCCTGACAGTAATTGAAATACGACATATCTAACCACAGTGAGCCGTCTTCCATGATTTTAACGATTTTGTCCAGGATCAGGTTGCTGTATTCAGGCCGGCCATACGGTGCAAGCCCCATCAGCTTGTATTCTCCAGAGTTAACTTTGAATCCGGTATAGTAGGTAAATGCCGAATAAAGCATTCCCAATGAATGAGGAAAACGCATCTCCTGAGTAAGAGTAATGTGGTTGTCAGACCCGATACCGATAGAACTGGTTCCCCATTCGCCCACAGCATCAAGCGTTAGTATTGCTGCTTTTTCAAAGGGAGATGGGAAAAAAGCGCTTGCAGCGTGAGACTCGTGATGATTTGCAAAACAGATTTGACCTTGGAATTCTTTACCTAAGCCAGATAAAATTTCCTCTGGTATATGTAGTTTATGTTTTATCCAAAGGGGTAATGCTTTGCGAAACGACTGAAAACCACTGGGGGCGAAAGTAAGATAAGTCTCAAGCAAGCGTTCAAATTTAACCATGGGTTTTTCATAAAAGACAACGTAATCGAGTTTGGCCGCAGTGATCCCCCCTTCACTAAGACAGTAGGCAATTGCCTTGCCAGGAAAACGAGGATCATGCTTTTGCCGTGTGAAACGCTCTTCCTGCGCAGCCGCAACTATTTCACCATCTCTGACCAGGACTGCTGCTGAGTCGTGGTAGAACGCTGATATACCAAGTATGTGAGTCGCCATAATATTATCTTGCAATGTTTACATGTAATACAAATAACATTGGTAAAGTTTTCTGCTACGATATGACTATCTTTTATTATGGATAGCCATAATATTTAAGATAGTTTTTGCATATACTTCTGCAAAACGCTCTCGTGTATGATTTGCCCTTACATATTCCCACGACTTCCGGGCCATTCGTTTGAGCTCTTCTACGGAACGGTTGGAAACATTTTGTATTGCAGTTTTTATTTCACCATTGGAACAGTCCTTTAGAATCACACCAAAATCGTTAACATCTACACTAGACTCGTAACTTACAATGGGAATCAGGCCCGCATGTAAGCAATTTATTACACATCCTCCACCACCCTCCGCGCAGGATGGGTATATAAGCCCAACACAATTATTCATAATTTCGACAAATTTATGACTATTAATATCTACCCATCCTACAGTATGAATATTTTTGGTTTGATAAAGCTCTCTATAATAACCAGTTTCGAAATCCTTCTCGCTTTTTATGGGACCGCAAACTGTAAGATGATAATCCGGCATTCCTGCAAAGACCTCTAAAACTAAATCTAAACCTTTATGTACGAGTCCACCACTACCAAACCATAAATAATTTTTTCGACATGAATCAAAATTTTTATCTGCAGGCCATTGGTATGTGGCACATGTTGAAATGGGGATAGAAAAAATTTGTTTATTGGCGTATTGATATGTGCTCACAGTGAATTGGTTTCCCAGAACCGTAGCATAATCAGCATATTCAATCGCCCAATTTATATCACACATTTTGCTATCCATTACAACTATTCCACGCCTTTGTTGTAAAGCTAAACAACGATTATAGGCAGCGCTGTTATTAAACAACCAATGAGCCATGTCAAGGTGTACAATCTTTATACAATCTGCATTGAGAAGTTTCGCAAATATATGAAAATTTGTTCGGGCACCGACAAAAAAGGAATATTCTTTTTCAGGAATGAAATCTTTATTATGATAACTAATAATATCAACCGTATAGTCAAGATTTAAAAAAGTCTTCGCTATCTGCAAGGACTCCCAATAATTGGTATGAGTATTTGTTATGGGATCGTCTTGTTTTTCTAAGAAATATTCAATTTTTCCAAGCGGACCATAAGAAAGGAGAACGTTACCCTGGGATTTTTTTTCAGGCCTCAGTGTTATCAGTCCTTTCTCGTATGAATCAGGAGAATACCTTATAATTTCGAAGCCAATTTTTCTTGTGATTCTCTTTACTATTTTTTTTATTATCATTCCTTTTATCCAATTATCCAAGTAAAGTTAAAAACACCCTCGTTACAATAGGACATTGCTTATGAAAGGACTTTATTTAAATCATCGTAAATATCGGATTTTTTCCGGATTCCTTAATACTCAACCTTTATAAGGTTGAGTGGGAAAATATGTCCGTAGGCATGAAATCTTTCCTGCGAACTCTTATCCTCCATGAATGATTCTTCATTAAACCATTCCCAATCGTCATACCATGTCCAGCAACGATTCTTAAGATACAAATTTTTAATAGAACTCGCCAGTATTTTGTTAGTTTTTAGAGTTACATATTCTGAATCAAATCCGGAGATATATCTCAACATCAGATTAACAGACCGATTACTGCAATAATTCGTAAACCACAAATTAAATTTAATTTCTGTTTGCAACTCTTTTACTACCCTGTATATCTGGATATGATCTTCGTGCCCATATTCTCCCCAGGGATTATGGGTAAAAACGTTATAACAACCCATCAATTTGCTTCTAAGACCTTCTCTTAGTTTAACATAATTTTCCTGATACTTTTTATCAGAGACATTTTTATTAGATATTTCTAATCCAATTTTTGTAATTACAGGATTTTTCCAGTCCGCGCCGTTGAACGTCTCCGATTCATCTATTTCCAGGCACGATATATTTCTTAATGGGTAGTCAGATAAACTTCTTTTTCTCCCGGGACCCCAAACAGATTTAGACTTGCAATCCAGGAAACAGACTACCACACCATCAACTTTATCGAGAATTGAACTAAACCATAAAACTTCATCGTCGGGATGGGCGGAAATAATTATCGACCTTTCTAGCATTTTATTTGAATACATAATTTTATTTAAAACAATTTAGTTGCACGGTTGGCTTACACTCTCTCCCGTATAGGCCAATCACAAGCGATCGGCACTATTTTTTTCAAAATAAAATATGTTATCTTGTGATACGGTTCCAAACAGGGAAACAAACTCACCACGATGTGTAAAACCATTATAATCGCGGCTTCATAGCTCTTACCATGATACTTACCTCATAATCTGGGTCATGATGATCCATCTCACCTTTGTTCAGTTCCTCTGATACTAATCCATGCAGTAAGGCAACCGCTGTTAGCACATTTCCGTATGTATGAACGCTAACACAATTCTCTGGAAATACTTCAGAAAAAAGCATGCGTGCAGAAAGAGAAGTAAACCTCCAGTATTCGCCCCAACGATCCATATCGTATCGGGCTATCTGGGTAATGCCTGGCAAAGTTACTAATAATACCCCTCCCGGCTTTAGGATGCGATAAAGTGTCCGGATAGCAGCCCTCATATCATAAATAAATTGCAATGTCTCGGTTAAAATAATGCAATCAAAGAGGTCAGATGGAACATTATCGGCGCGGGTCAAATCAGCAACGATCGTGGCTTGGGGATTGCCGCTTGAAACAAAGAGTACATCCGATTTGTTGACTCTTTCGCCGCCATACCTGCGAGTATAAGTGTTATCTCCGATTTCAAGCACGCATCCTTGAACATCACTTGCATGGCAAGCCAGAAAATCTTCAATGTAGTAACGATCTATACACTGTCCATGCGGGTATCCAAAACCACGGCGAATGGGATGAAGGTAACGTAATGAGCCAAAGAGTCTCCATCCTAAAGGTGGTGGTCTCTTCAAGCGGGCATATTGCCTCCACATCCAGAGTCGTACAACATCAGGTAACACTGCTTTTATCATATTCTTAATCATAAAACATTTCCTAAACTCAATGTTAAGGCTATCCATTCCTAACTATATTGTCGCAATAGGAGAAAACTGAGTATTCCAGTTTAAAAGAGGTCTTACAATACCACCCAGTGGCTTTGCCCAATCACCCCGTGCAGAATCACCATCCATACTATCGACCACCTGAAAAGTAACTGCGTAGTCTTCATTAAATTGAAAAATATTGGCTGGAGAAAGTGTTACAAGGCCTGCTCCGACAAAGAATGTACCTTCTGACATAAAATTACCAGGAATTATAGCCTGGCTTATATAATGCCCCTTTGGACGAGGTTTTCGTCGCCAATTCTTATCTTGATCAAGAGTAACAAATACAGGAATACCTTCTTCATTAATAATGCCAAAATCGGGTTGCAACACATACCCCGATTTAATGACATCGTATTCCATCTCTAAGATAATTTGTTTTCGGATATCCATAGATCCTGTTATTTTTCCATGCTCAGATTTCACCCGTACAGCACATAAGCGAGCTACTTCTCCCTTAGGCGCTTTTGAAGGGTTTTTCCATTCACGTACAGCTGTTGTACCACTTCCTGCACTCAAATACATGCTAACCACCTGATGAGATGAACCATCATGCTCAAGCTTCCCTTCATTCAACAAGATAACCCGTTTACATAGTCTGGTGACGGCAGGCATATTATGTGATACAAAAAGGACGGTACGGCCTTGCTTTCCTACCGTTTCCATTTTGTCTAAGCATTTTTTTTGAAATCGTGCGTCTCCCACTGCCAAAACCTCATCCACAAGCAGAATTTCCGGTTCCAGATGTGCCGCGACAGCAAAAGCGAGACGAAGATACATACCGCTGGAATAGTGTTTTACCGGGGTATCGAGAAATTTTTCTACCTCTGCGAAGGCTACAATTTCATCAAACTTCTTATCAATCTCTGCCCGTTTCATACCAAGTATAGCGCTGTTGAGATAAATATTTTCCCGTCCGGTTAACTCAGAATGGAAACCTGTTCCTACCTCTAGCAAGGAGCTAATCCGGCCATGTATTTCCGCAAAACCACGGGTAGGCTCTGTAATGCGAGAAAGAATCTTGAGCAAAGTACTTTTACCGGCGCCATTGCGTCCGATAATTCCTATTACTTCACCTTGTTTAATCTCAAAAGAGACATCCTTAAGTGCCCATATCGTATCGTCCAATTCTGAAGCCCCCGCAACCTTTCCTCTTAAGATTTTGCTTATCTTACGTACGGGAGCGGTAAAGGTGTCCATAACAGTTTCTCTCAAGGTTTTATTTTTTCCATGAAGCTTTCCTATATGAAATTTTTTACTGAGACCTTCTGCACGTATTGCAATATCATTCATCGTAGCGCCGTTTCTGTCCTCTGGACTACTTATGTTATTAACTATTTAATAATAATTTAGTTTTTTGAAAATTTCTAATTAAAATCGGGTATTATCTGCAGTAGGGGCAGGTTTGAAACCTGCCCCTACAAGTCAACAATATTCATACTGAGGGTTTAAAAAAAACTAAATTGTTACCATTAATTCATATAATATCTGAAAAGGTTTTTTCCATGCGCAGAAAATATAATGTGCCAACAAGCATAAGCAAAAAAGTTACCAATGCAGAAACAATAATCATGGTTCCCGGACATGTCCTCGTACCTAACAATGCCCAACGAAAACCATCCACAACGCCAACCATTGGATTAATAGCATACAGGGTACGCCATTTCTCTGTCAGGAGACTGCTTGGATAGGCAATGGGTGTTGAAAAGAGCCAGAACTGCGTGAGAAAAGGGATAACGTAACGCACATCACGGAATTGAACATTCATGGCTGAAAACAAAAGAGAAACACCAAGAGAAGCAAACAGTGCAAGTAACAGGAAAAGTGGTATCCAAACTATTTGAATTGTTGGAATAATGTTAAAATAGAACATCATCCCTATCAAAACAACGAATGCCAATACAAAATCTACTACCCCCGATAATACCGTCGCAATAGGTATTATGAGGCGTGGGAAATATACTTTTTTTATAAGATTAGCGTTGCCTACCAAACTGTTGGATGTTTGGTTTAAGCCATTAGCAAAAAAGGTCCATGGCACTAAAGCAGCAAAACTGAAGATGGGATAAGGAATATCGTCCGAAGGAATATTGCCCAAATGCCCGAAAAAGATGCTGAAGACCACCATAGTTAAGAATGGTTGAATGACCGCCCATGCAATACCCAATATCGTTTGCTTATAGCGCACCTTGACGTCACGCCAGATGAGAAAATAAAGTAATTCATGATATTTCCACAATTCGCCAAATTTAAAAAAAAGAGACAATCCTCGCGAGGGTTGGATACGAATCACGGGCAATGTATTTACATTTTTGATGGCTAGAGATGTTTTCGCAGGTGATACATTCTGCACAGATTTATTTGATTGCATTGCATTCCCCTCCGCAGAATCTTAAAAATACAAATTTTATTTAAATATACACGGATTAACATCTTATTCCAGAAATTTATGATAAGGGGTTCCGTGTAAGAGATTGGCAATTTCTTCATAATTATCTATTAAATCTTTAAGAGATTCCGGATTTATTTTTTTTAAGTCGGGGAATCCCGTCTTGTTGTTTTCCAGGTTCAAAAAATGAAATATCCTTTTTGCTTCTTCAGGATAGTTATAAAAAAATTGTTCATACGTAATTTCCAGATACGGATTACCAGGAAACCTTTTTCGCATCTTTTCTTGTTCGCTGACAATTGCATTCAATTGTTTTAATACCCTTTGCTGATCCAGAATAATCTTTGTATGGGCGGATTTATTACTGATAGTCTGGAAATCACCTGTCTTCTCCGCCATTAGCCGGGAAAGAAGCATTTTTAAGGCATTTTGTCTGATTAAATGAATGATCAACACCTTTTGGTCTGCAATCCAATCTTGTAACGAACAATAATCATCAAGCTGGTCATACATCAACTGAAATCCAACAACTTTTTCCTGATCTAGTTTTACCCTCGGATGGTACTTAAAGTAAAATTCATCTGCTACGTTTTCCCAGGGCGCTGAAAACGAAGGATCGTTATAGAGTTTATCGATAAAACGGTCAACTATTCTTTTCATAAAAAATTTGAACGGAACTCTGGTAAACCGGCCTAATCTGGTAAATCTGCGCCAACCATACATAGAATTTATAAACCGTCGGTATTTACTTTCTTCGCAATAAATTTTAAATCCATCTGCAGCACCGTAAGGTCTAAGAAAAATTTCGCTGTGACATCGTACAAGAGGATGGCTGTTTAACCACAACCGAATATACGTTGACCCTGACCTCTGGGTTGTTAGAAGTAGGAATTTCCTTACATCTGCCTTTGATTTCATATTATACACCTTTGCCTTTCAGTGTAAGTTTAATTAATTTCACAACCGTAATTTAATGGTATAGGATTTTCATTTTATTTAAACGGGTTATGGGGTGGCGCTGACAAACTTTGTTTGTCGGAGTGACATATTCCAAATCCGTGTGTATATTCAAACAACATGGACAAACAAGTTTGTCTATGCCACCCTGTAACCGAAGACATAACTTGAAAAAATACTGAATGGATATTGCACAAAATGTCCTAATCTATATTAATGTTTTTGACTGCTTTTACTAAATTATCAGGCGTTCCAATATCAATAGAATGATTTTCAGGGAAAAGCACGCCTTCTATAAGCAAACCATCATTGATCGCCGCCTGGATAACATCCCCAACAAATAATTCTTTATTATTCATTTTGTAGTCGGCATCTTCACGACTGTTTTCATCATAGATTTTAGAAAGATATTCATGCATAAAGTTTGTAAACGTCGGAGTCCAGACAGCAATAACCCAAGTATATTTCAAATGGGTTTTGACCGGTTTTATTTCGATAAAACGTACGCGACCATCTTTGTCAAGATCCACCATATCCATCTTCTGCGGTTGATCAGCAGGAAAAATTCCTAATACAGCACAGGCCTTAGACGACGATTGATGATTTAATAATCGCACAAAAGCGTCATCAGGAGAGAAAATAATATCAGGAAATCCAAGTGCAACAGTTGCGTTACAAATAAACGGATATGCCTGATTTAAAGTAAAGGGTGCGCCATATGGTACGCGCATCATAAGATAGGCCAGATGCATATCCAAGAGTTTGCCGTCGCCCAAATAAGCAGGGATATCCCATTTTCCCTCGCGTATTACGATATAGGCACGGGTAATCCCTGCCAGTCTCATCTTTTCTAATAAATAGTGACAAACCACTTTGGGGCGTAAGCTATTATCAGTTGTCCTATGGAAGCCGATCGGAAATAATTCCTTACTGCAAGGTAATGGCGCTATCCTTGTAGCCCGGCCCCCTGCCGGTAATAAACCTATTATCTCCCGGCATTGTTTTAACTTGGACATTTCAATAAAAGACCATTCTTCTGATCCTTTTCCATCTGTTCCCGAAACCAGGTAATGGTATATTTCAATCCGTTCTCCAGAGAAATCTCCGGTTTCCAACCAACAGCAGCGTATGTTCTTTCTGTATCGGCAACACGTATCTGCTCCATTACTCTGTCAGGCAAAGCGCCAAACGATGGCATCGTATGAGAGCCCATCAGTCGCGCTATTATCTGTACAACGGTTCGAATCGACACAAGATCTCCTGAACCCAAGTCTACAGTACAGCCTTCTACATTTGATGCCTGAGCAATTGCAACAAGGCCGGCAACGATGTCTTCGACATAGATCCAATCAACCTCCCGTTTTCCACTGCTGAGTTTTGGAGCCTGGTTACGCAAAAAGGAAAGAATGACGTACGGTACAAGTTTATTTAAATCTTGTCGCCCTGGTCCATAAACCATAAAAAGACGGGCAATAACCACCGGCGTTTGATACAGCGAATGAAACATGCGGGCATAGGCACTGCTTGCCCACTTGGCAGCAGCGTAAGGGGAAGAAGGAATAATCTCATGATTACTAAATTCAGGTTCTTCTAATGAACCTGTTAAGATAATTCGTTTACAGCCAATTTCTGTGGCTACCGTAAGGAGATTTATCACGCTCATAAAATTACAAGAGACAGTGGGTGATACAAGTTCCAGGCTGCGCGCACCTGCCACATAGCTCGCCAGATGAAAAATCACTTCCGGTTTGATGGTAGTCAACAAGTTCCTTACCGTTTGTATATCTGCCAGATCACCTTGCCACCAACGCAAACAATCTCCATCTTTGGGGTGTATTTTACGAGAAACGCCATGCACTTCAGCACCACATTTGGATAAACGCTGACATAAATGAGATCCAATAAACCCACTGGCACCGGTAACCAGTATCTTTTGATTGGAAAATTGAGAGGTAAATGTCATTTTAGTACTTATCGTATATCTAATTGGTTCAACTAATAATAGTCTTGACTAAAAAGCAACTTTACCGATGTCTTCTTTTAATAAACCACATGCCAACAATGCTTCAGCAGCGTCTTTAATTAAATCAAACCGGAGTCCGGATTTGTCAGAAATATCTAATAAGGTATTCCTTCCGTCAGACAAGTTTAAAACCCAAAGCATGGAGAATTCTTTCTCTTTCACATCTTTCTGCCCTCCCAGCATCTGATATAGTCCTCTTTTCCCCAATTGGGGTTCACATTTTGGATTCTGATTTATATATTTTTTGTTATTTTCTAAAATGTTGAAAACCGACAGAAATATCGAGAATGACTCCGCCATGTGTTCAGGCTGTACAAGATTTAGATTATCAGCCGAGGTGTGATATTCCGGATAACGACCGTGCGGTGTCCTCATTAAACAACCTACGGGAAGATTAAATCCTGGTGAACAATACTGCCGCTCATCATAACCGAATGGAATAAAATCAATTATTTCAAAATCAGTTCCTGAATTCCTCAGAATATTTATAACTGTTCGATCTATCTCTGCACGGTCTTGGCGGCTCCTTTTATAGGTAAATTTCCCGGCATCCCCAATACATGCAACAACTAAACCGTGTTTTACCTTTGAAACATTTGATTCGTTCAGACAAAGCCAGGTTATGGAACCAATTGTCCCCGGGATGAATAGGAATCTGTAGGAGTATTTCAAAGATTTTTGGCTAAGGTGTTTTGCAAGAAAGACTGAGAGAACAATTCCTGAGAGGTTATCATTACAAAGTGATGGATGGCACGTATGACAGGATATTAATATTTCCTCTGTTTTCTCACCTTTAATATAGTATTCGCCGTATGTTAAACAACCATCTTCTAGTGATGAATCAATAAACACCTCATACTCGTCTTCCCTGAGATCTATGAATTGATTATGGCTTATACAAAATCCCCAATTTTCTTTATAATACGAGGTTCTATAGGGAATCCAGTCAGGGTATTCCGGAAGAGTAAAAAGATGTTTTTTTAGTTCTTTCAGAGAGATCTTCTTCTTAACAGGTACACTATAATTAAGAATGTGCAGATTATTTTTTGTGAAGTCGATGATTTTTTCCCCTTTTGAATTTTTAACATAAGCATTAACTATATTCCATTCTTTCGGTATAGTCCAGTCGAACACTTGTGTTCCCGTAGGAACATCGTGAACCATTAATGGAATGTGTTTTTTTATGATATGTAATGTCTTACGAACACCGTTACCTGTGATACTACGGCATATTGGAAATAACTCCGACATTAAACGATACATTTCCCTACCAATTTCATCAATATCGATACCAGTTTTGAGATTCTCTTTGTTCATAATTAAAAATCTTTATTGAACGAAATCCTCATATTTTTCATCTCTCTCGGAAATAACAACAACTTTTTCCGGCCAATTGATTGCGAATGCGGGGTCGTTCCATCTGACACCCTTTGCATATTCAGGAGCAAAAAACTCAGCCATCTGGTAAAAAACTTCGGTATTATCTGTTAGTGTAAGGAAACCGTGAGCGAAGCCTTCCGGAATATAGAGCATTGTTCTGTTTTCTTCAGTTAGATTTACAGATATCCATTGCTTAAAAGTTTTTGAATCCTGGCGCAGGTCGATAATCACATCGTAAATTGCACCCATAGTACACCGAACCAATTTAGCTTCTTCATGGGGGCAAATCTGATAATGCATGCCTCTAAGAGTGCCTTTTTTTTTATTGAAAGAAATATTACATTGCACTAATTTTGAATTAATACCGCGCTTTATAAATTCTCGCTGGCACCAGGTTCTAGCAAAAAAACCACGTTCATCATTCAATCTTTCAGATTCTATAATATATGCATCTTTCAATTTTGTTTCTAGAAAAATCATTCTTTAACGAAAAGCGGATTACATTTGTAGAGATATAGTACCTGATAATCAGTCGGTCCATTACTTTTTGTCATGTAACGAGAGTTTTTAGCCGTTTATTGCTGTGCATAGTGAGCAATTTACAGCACTTCCACTTTTGGTATGAACACTACAAATTTTCCACTCCACTCCCGTATATGAGACATTTGATCCATAATCTCTTCCTTAAGATTCCAAGGTAAGATCAGCAAATAATCAGGCTTTGTTTCATTGATTTTCTCGGGATTGAATATTGGTATACGTGTCCCTGGAAGATAATGGTTTTGCTTATGAGGGCTACGATCTACGGTATAGTCAATAAAGTCAGTACGAATGCCGCAGTAATTAAGAAGTGTATTGCCTTTAGCTGGCGCACCATATCCAACAATGGACTTTCTACTCTGTTTGGCCTCAACTAAAAACGACAGAATCTTTCTTTTTGTTTCTTTTACCTTTTCAGAAAAGGTAAAATAGTGCTTAAGATTTGTAAAACCAAGAGACTCCTCTTTGTTTTTCAGAGCAATTATCTTTTTGTCTATTGGTTTGGAAGTGTCCTCAATATGACGGGCATAGATTCTTAAAGAACCGCCATGTGTAGGAAGTTCATCTACATCAAAGAGAGTCAGACCGTGACTTGCAAAGATTTTATCTACTACAATAAGGGAAAAATAAGAAAAATGTTCGTGGTAGATAGTATCAAACTGATTTTCGTCCATAAGTCGCATCAGATGAGGGAATTCCATTGTGATAACACCTTTGGGTTTTAAAACAATCTTCATTCCCTTTACAAAATCGTTAATGTTAGGCACGTGTGCTAAGACGTTGTTTCCCAGCAAAAGGTCTGCCGACTTACCATCAGCAACCAATTCTTGAGCTGTTTGAACTCCAAAAAATTTATCGATCGTCGGAATACCTTTGTCCCTGGCTGCTTTTGCCACATTCTTCGCTGGTTCAACACCTAATACTGAGACGCCGCTCGCTTTAAAATATTGAAGAAGATATCCATCATTACTGGCAATCTCAATAACCTGACTATGAGAATTGAAACCAAAACGTCCGACCATAAGGTCCGTGTATGCCTTTGCGTGTTTAAGCCAGCTTTCTGAATAGGATGAAAAATAAGCATAATCGCTAAAGATATGTTCGGGGGACTCAAATACCGGCAGTTGAACCAAATAACATGTTTCACAAACGTAAACATGCAAAGGATAGAAAGGCTCCATCTGTTGAAGTTGTATTTCATTGAGATACGAATTTGCCAGCGGAGACATCCCAAGATCTGCAAAGGTGTGTTTCAAAGAGGTCGCACAAAAACGACATTTCTTATATTTTTTTATATCTGTCATCTTTTATAACTTTCAATAAATAAAATGAAAATTCCTATACAATAAATTTATTTGCCCACTCAAGGTTTTCTGTTAATAAACTTTTATTTCGCAAATGGGTCAGAACCTTCAATCTCATAAATTCGGAATTACGAAAGTCTCCGTCTTTAAATCCCATAGCCTCCAACCCATCTTTTAACTCCCTTATCGTAGTCATCAAATCCATTCTTGGTTGATGGTTAGGAGCCAACTGTCGGAAAAGATCAAAACTCACTTTATAAGAACGTTTATCAGGTGGAGCATCTTTGTTTATTAAAACTTCTGTACCAGGAATAACCTTTGCCACAGCTCCGGCCAGATCCTTTACCTGATAATTCCATTCATTACTACCAATATTCACAGCCAGAAATTCTCCTCCATTGTTAGACTCCCTCCTCAGTGCCCAGTCAATCGCCTGCGCCATGTCTTTTATGTTTATCAAAGGTCTCCAAGGGGTTCCGTCACTAAGGATGGTAATTTTTTTAGAGGCAACAGCACATGCCACAAAGTCATTTAATACTAAATCAAGTCTTAGCCGCTCACTCATTCCACATGCGGTGGAAAATCTAAGGCTGGTTACTAAAAAATTCTTATTTATTATTTTTTCAAGATCCTTTTCTGTTAAAACTTTAGATTTTGCATATGCAGTAAGTGGATTTAGTGTGTCCGTTTCAGTCCGTGGCCCCCCCTCAGCAAAACCATACATACTACAACTTGAAGCATAAATAAATTTTTTCACCCCCATTTCTTTTGCTTTTTTTGCCAATTCAACACTTGCATGATGATTAATATCAAGGGTCACCTTTTCAAAGGTGTTACCCATGGGGTCATTTGATATAGCGGCCAAATGTACTACTGCATCCACATCACGCAGCAAATTTTCCTGGAAACGTCTGATATCTGAAAAATATTGCACATCAACCTTACACTCCGGAAAGATTTCTGAATTTGTTAAACAATTTGCAAAATATCCCATATCGAAACCAATTAATACCGCATTCGGATAAGAGGCACGAAGCCTTTGAACAACGCTTGGACCAATATAACCCATATTTCCGGTAATCAAGATTTTCATGTGTCCCTCAATTCAACGAAAATTTCATAATTTCAAGGTGCCATTAACGATAATGACAAGAAAAGTTAGGCATAAAGCAAAGAGAGTTTATTTACGAAAGATTTAATAAACAAAGACTACTTTTCATTGGCAAAAGTAGTTTTACCTACTACCATACTTTCCAAGGCGCTTTTCCTGAATTCCATAAATCTTCTAAAATATTTTTCTCTTTTAATGTATCCATGCATGACCAGAAACCATAATGGCGGTAACCCATCATCTGATTATCATGAGCTAAACATTCAATAGGGGTTCTTTCCCATATCGTTTCATCATTATCAATATATTTTTCAATTATTTTTTGATTTAATATAAAGAATCCGCCATTTATCCAGCCCTCGACAGCCTCGGGTTTTTCATGAAATTTGGCGACCTGGTCTCCATCAAACATAATTCTGCCAAAACGCTCAGGAGCATGCACAGTAGTAACAGTAGCTAACTTGCCATGCGATTTATGAAACTTTAATAATGCATCGATATCGATATCAGCCACTCCATCACCGTAAGTGAACATAAACGTTTCACCCTCATCCAGCCAGCTTCCGAGCCTTTTGAGGCGACCGCCCGTTTGTGTGTATAACCCTGTATCAACGATATGAATCTTCCATTTTGGATGATTATCATTATTATGTATAGTAGTTTTTCCGGTATTTAAGTCAACCGTAATATTATTATTAAACGCATAAAAATTAAGAAAGTACTCTTTGATAACCTCTGCCTTATAACCTACGGCAATAATAAATTCGTTTATCCCATAAAAACTATAGATATTCATAATATGCCATAATATGGGCTTACCACCAATCTCCACCATAGGCTTAGGTCTCATTATTGTCTCTTCAGTCAGTCGTGTGCCAAAACCTCCCGCAAGTATGACTGCTTTCATGTGATTTATTCCCCAGTTAAATTATGAAAGGGGTTGTCCAAGTTTATCTGTTCCATCACGCTAAAATAATTATAAAATTTGGGCAACCCCTTAAAATTAGCTAACGCAACATCCTTCCCTTTATTAGCCACTTTGCTTGTTAGCATTACACCATTACAGGTTCAATGCGCGAGATTATACTATTTTTTATAGTATAATCAATCTTATTTTCCATTATACACATCCTGAACTTCCTGACTGCTTAATGCCTTTTTGTATATGCGGACATCATCAATAACGCCATTGAAATAGCCATTATCTATCCTTGAGTGTCCTATCCTCATATCCGAATAATACGTCAGTGGCACAACGGTATTTCCCGCAGGATGATTCTGGGTATTCACCAGTTGCCCATTCACGTACAATTTCTGCTCTCCCGTAGCCTTGGTGTAGGTGCCGGTAACATGATACCATTTACCAACGGAATTACCCAAATTATAGGTTGCAAACCCCTCTCTCCTTACCCCGCTGCTATTCTGCGTAATCACTCCAAACTGCAGTGTATCGGGACGTCCGTTATAAAATCGTAATTCCAGTCCCTCTTCATTTTGTACGTTGGCATTCCATTTCCATCCGCCGAAAATGGCATCGGCATTTACCGTGTCATTTGCATTCTTATAGAACCAGGCGGAGATGGAAATTTCGTTAAAGTTCATTGGTGGAATTGAGACGTAGTTGTCAATCCCATTAAATCGTAACCCACTGCCGTTCTTTCCTGTCGTCCACACAGCCCCGTTAATCGTGCCGTCATTACCATTCCCTGACGTATCTGCCGCAATCGTCCCTTTCCCTTCATCGAAGGTATAGAACGCACCCGTCGTGCCAGTGGTTGTTCCACCGTTAGCACTTGCCGCGGTAGTCAATGACTGCTCTGTTCCATAGGATGTCCCTATACTGTTCTGTGCCACAATACGATAATAATACTTCACCCCGGCTGATAACCCGTTTATCGAAGCACTTGCCGGCGTACTGCTTGTTCCTCCTACAGTTTGGGCCGATGTGGTACTGCCATACGACCCACTGGTTGTTCCGTATTGGAACCAGACTGTTGTCGACAATCCATTGGCGTTTACCGTGCCATTCAGCGTAGCTGCATTTGTCGTTACATTCGTTGCTGGTCCCGTTATAACCTGAGGTACACTCCCGGGAGTGTAGGTTACCGTGATGGTATCGGTGCTAGTATTACCTGCTGTATCTCTAGCGGTTATGGTGATGAGGTTGTCACCGCTGGCCAAGGTAATACCGGAAACAGACCAATTGGTGGTGCCAATGGCAGCGCCACTGCCTCCTTTGCTATTAGACCAGATTATTGTCGAAATCCCAGAGTTGTCTGAAGCCGTACCGCCAAGATATATTGTATTGCTCATAGTTGTATAGATGGAATTGGCTGTAGGATTGTTGATGGTTACCATAGGAAGCGTCGTGTCCAGTACAATAGAATCACTGCTGGAATTTGACACGTTTCCAGCCGCATCTTTGTACCATACATATACGGTTTTATTGCCATCACCGTTATTTAATGTATAAGATTCCTTTCCGACAAAGTTGGCTATCGACGAAATAGATCTCCAACCGGTTGCCGATGCCAATGGGGCAGAAGAACTAGTAGAGAGATAATAACCAGTAACACCTACATTATCGGTTGAGGAAAGTGTCAAAGTAACTGAGACAGAATTAGTATATACATCACCGTTGTTAATACTTACTGAACAATTTGGAGGCTGGGTATCTATCAAATCTTGAACTTCCTGTTCATTTAATGCACGATTATAGATGCGAACATCATCAATGACACCGTTGAAATAGCCATTGTCAGCCCTTGAGTGCCCTATCCTCATGTCCGAATAATACGTCAGCGGTACGACGGTATTTCCCGCAGGATGATTCTGGGTATTCACCAGTTGCCCATTCACATACAATTTCTGCTCTCCCGTAGCCTTGGTGTAGGTGCCGGTAACATGATACCATTTGCCAACGGAATTACCCAAATTATAGATTGCAAACCCTTCTCTCCTTACCCCGCTGCTATTCTGCGTAATCACTCCAAACTGCAGTGTATCGGGACTTCGGTTATAAAATCGTAACTCTAATCCTTCTTCATTTTGTACGTTGGCATTCCATTTCCATCCGCCGAAAATGGCATCGGCATTTACCGTGTCATTTGCATTCTTATAGAACCAGGCGGAGATGGAAATTTCATCAAAGTTCATCGGTGGAATCGAGACGCAGTTGTCTATCCCATTAAATCGTAACCCGCTGCCGTTCTTTCCCGTCGTCCACGCAGCCCCGTTAATCGTGCCGTCATTACCATTCCCTGACGTATCTGCCGCAATCGTCCCTTTCCCTTCATCGAAGGTGTAGAACGCACCCGTCGCAACCTGAGGCGCTTTCCCCGGGGTATAGGTTACTGTAATAGTATCGGTACCCGTATTACCTGCTGCATCTCTGGCGGTTACGGTGATGAGGTTATCACCACTGACCAGGGTAATGCCGGAAACAGACCAATTGGTGGTGCCACTGGCAGCACCACCACCTCCCTTGTTGTTAGACCAGGTTATCGTCGATATACCAGTATCGTCTGAGGCGCTTCCACTCAGGTTAAGCGTATTATTCGTGGTGGCATAGGTAGCACCTGATGTAGGACCGGTGATGGTTATGGTGGGGGAGATGGTATCGACACTGTTCGTACCATACGGCGGAGGAAGTTTCCATGTACCATGGTAAGAACCTAGATAAACGTAACCATTGTGTGGATTTACTCCAATACCAAAGGCATTAAATTCTGGTCCGAGATTATAGCTAATATTTTGCCATGTCGCCCCATAATCTGTTGATCTGAAAATACCATTAGATTGTCCTAAAGACGGGGATGCATTTCCTGCATACACAACGTTGGGACTGCGAGGATCAACTGCAACAGCCAACGTATTCCATTTGCCAAAACGATCCTTTGTAAATCCGTCCGAAACTCCTTTTTTTATCCACGTTGTGCCATTCCATACATAAATACCGTTTGATTGCGCCACCGCATACATCCTGTTTTCGTTGGTTGGGTCAATAGCAATCATGTATATGGCTGCTGAAGTCTCTGGATTTGGGAGAGTGCTATGGACAGCCCAAGTTGTCCCAGCATCTGTGGATTTATATATAGTCTTGTCATAAAATGAATAAACGTGATCCCCGTTTCCTTTAAATATAGCCTTCACAGGGTAAGATAGCATTTTCCACGAAATAGCCTGAGTACTAGGGTTTCGAGTCCCTTTAAATCGCTGTGCATAAATAATGTTTGGGTTTTGTGGATGAAACCCGATAAACGTGTAATTTGATAATGTGCTGTTTCCTGCATCATCGGTCGGAATATGCTTCCAACTAACCCCGTTATCCGTACTTTTAGCGAGAATCTGTTCTTCCCATCCTCCGACTGCTGTAATAATAAGTCCGGTGCTGGAATCGATGGCGCCAGCATTAGTTGACTCTAATCCCTTATAGGGAAGCGTCCTCATTGGTCTAAAAGTAGAACCGTTATCTTCTGTAAGGTAACTGTTATAATCAACTAAAAAGAAGGCGAATCTGTCTGGATTCTTTAAATCCCAACCAAATTCTGAACCGCCAGTCCCAAGTGCGCCACCCGTGTAACCAGAATTACTATATTTCCAGTTTACCCCTCCGTCGGTCGTCCTTTTTATGTGATAAAAGCTACCCGTTGCAAGCGCAATATTCTTGTCCTTGGGATGGGCTGCGATGGGACCTGTACCCCAACCAGCCCTGGTATTAGTAGTAGGATCGACCTGAGAACCGCTAACGTATCCATCGACGTTTCGTTCGTCCATACTGACTGGCTTTTGCCATGTTGCGCCGCCGTCGTGCGAGTAATAGAAATCGTCGGGGGATAATCCATAGTAGACGTAGAGGTAATTACCATCGACCGGACTTATGGCAATACTCGTGGCTTCTTTCTCGTTTGCCGCTGTAATGCCAGTATTGGAAGAGCTGAAACTCACCCCACCATCTGTTGATTTATAAACACCATATTGATAAACAGTCGCATAAACATTGTTAGGATTTTGCTGATCAACAACCATAGAAGCGGGATTCCTTGGCAGCCCCGCCCCAATTCTTGTTGCTGTAA